>Ga0308416_1000077_pt1 | contig 32763 bp, 33 predicted proteins | sample HotsprSampleOS60_FD_203468 | JGI IMG/M metagenome (GOLD analysis project Ga0308416, IMG submission 203468) | Hot spring phototrophic mat microbial communities from Octopus Spring, Yellowstone National Park, Wyoming, United States - 20090730_OS60 ... | reverse complement strand
GGGCCCGCTCTTCCAGGGACGCTTCCAGGTACACCTTCACCTCCGCGTGGGGGAGCACCACGGTCCCGATGTCCCTTCCCTCCATGACCACGCCTCCGTCTTCCGCCAGCTTTCTCTGCTGGCGGGTGAGGACCTCCCGGACCCCCGGGTTGGCGGCCACGCGGCGGACGGCCGCGGAGACTTCCACGGAGCGGATGGCCTGGGTGACGTCCTCCCCGTCGCACAGGACCCGGAGCCCGTCGCCGGCAGGCTCCAGGCGCACCTGCGTCCGGCGGGCCAGCTCCGCCACCGCCGCACCGTCCTCCAGGTCCACCCCCTCCCGAAGGGCTTTCCACGCCACCGCCCGGTACATGGCCCCGGTGTCCACGTACCGGTACCCCAGCCGCCGCGCCACCAGGCGCGCCACGGTGCCCTTGCCCGCGCCCGTGGGTCCGTCGATGGCAACCCGCAGCCCACGGCTCACGGCCGCACCCTCGGCAGCACCACGGGTTTGCCCGCCTCCGGGTGGGAGACCACCAGCGCCACCGGACCGTAGGCCTCCGCCACGGCCCCGCTGCGCAGGACGTCCTGCGAGGGACCCTGCGCCAGCACCCGCCCGCCCGCCAGCAGCACCAACCGGTCGAAGAACAGGGAGGCCAGGTTCACCTCGTGGGTCGCTACCAGGACCCCGTACCCTTCCCCGGCCAGCCTCCTCAACAGCCGCACCACGGACACCTGGTGGCTCAGGTCCAGGTGGCTGGTGGGCTCGTCCAGGGCCAGCAGCCGCGCGCCCTGCACCAGGACCCTCGCGAGCAGGACCCGCTGCCGTTCGCCCCCACTGGTGTGGAGCACGGGACGGTCCGCCAGGTGCTGGGTTCCCGTGGCCGAGAGAGCCTGCACCGCGGCCAGGTGGTCCTGCGGAGACCACCCCACCGTCCACCCTTCCCCGGAGGCGTACCGGCCCAGACGTACCACTTCGACGCACCGGAACCCCTCGGGGACGACGGGGCCCTGCGGGAGGTAGCCCACCACCCGGGCCCGTTGCCGCGGGGGAAGGGAAGCCACCTCCTGGCCGTCCACCCGTACCGAGCCCCGCCAGGGCCGCAGCAGCCCCGCCACGCACCGGAGCAAGGTGCTCTTGCCCGCGCCGTTGGGGCCGCACACGGCCACCAGCTCCCCGGCCCGCACCTCCAGGTGCACACCGTGTAAGGCCGGCCTCCCGTGGTAGCGCACTTCCAGATCCGAGACCTCCAACTTCACCACCGCACCTCCGGGTGCAGGGCGCGGGCCACGGCCTCCAGGCCCAGGACCAGCCGGGGACCAGGCCGCACTACCCAGGAGGGCGGGAGCTCGCGCACGCAGCCCCTGCGCACCGCGGTGGTGTGGGCCCAGGCGGACCTCCGGACCAGGCGGATTGCACCCTCGCCCAGGACCAGGACGCACTCCGGGTCGCGGGCCACTGCCTCTTCTTCGGAGACCTGAGGCCAACCGCGGCGGTCGGAGAACACGTTCCGCCCCCCCGCGCGGCGCAGCAGGTCGTCTACCACCGTGCCTGCGGCGGCGGTGAGGAAGGGCTGGTCCCACACCTGCACGAACACCCGGACCGCACGCCGGCCCTGGAGCTTCCGGGCCACCACGGACTCCTTGCGGCGCATCCCCTCCACCACCGCCCGGGCGGGCTGGACACGCCCCGTGACCTGTCCCAAGAACAGGAGCAGGGCGTACGTCTCTTCCAAGGTGTTGGCTTCCACCGCCAGTACCCGGTACCCGGTGCTCCGCAGGTGCCGCAGGGTGGCCTCCTGCAGGCTCCGGACCCCCACCACCAGGTCCGGCCTCAGGGCCGCCAGGCGTTCTTCGTCCACCCGCACCCCTCCCACCCGGGGGCGGGTCCGGACCTCCGGGGGATAGTCGTCTGCGGAGGACACACCCACCACCTGGCCGGAAGCGCCCACCGCCCAGAGGGCCTCCGTCACGCTGGGGGCCAGGGAGACGATCCGGGACGGCGGAGAGGGAATGAGCACCCGGGTCCCCGTGGCGTCCGTGACCCGAAGGGGCCACCCCGCCACGGCCACGGCCAAGGCCACCCACGCGCCAACCCTCACCTGCCGCCCACGGACTCCACGACCCGCCGCCACAGCTCCTCCCACCGGCCGCGTGGTGGGACGGCCCGCACCGCCATGGCCGGAACCCGCAGCTCCTCCCGCCCGTCCACGCGGACCTCCGCCCACCCCACCCGTTGGCCCGCCCCCACGGGCGCCTTCAAGCCCGGATCCCACCGCACCCGTAGGCCCACCTGGGCGGTGCGAGGCACCGCCCACGCCAGCTCCTCCGCCACGGTGGCTTGCAGGTCTTCCCCCCCGGGAAGCCGGACCCTCCCCACGGGCTGGCCCGGGCGCGCCAGCACCCGCAGCTCGTAGGCGGTAAATCCGAAGTCCAGCAGCCGGGCGGCTTCCCGGAATACCTCCGGCGAGTCCAGGACCACCGCGATCAGGGTCCGGCCCTCTCGCTGCGCGGAAGCCACCAGGCACGGCCCGGACTCCACGAGCCAGCCCGTCTTCATCCCGTTGGCCCCGGGGTAGGTGAACAGCAGCCGGTTGCGGTTCACCAGTCTGCGGGGGATGGCGCCGGAGGTGAGCTCGTACTCCCGGGTCGCCACAGCCTTGGCGACCCAGGGGTTCCGGAGGGCGGCCCGGGCGATCTGGGCGAGGTCGTAGGCGGTGGAGCGGTGACGCGGGTCGTACAGGCCGTGGGGGTTCGTGAAGTGCGTGTTCCGGGCACCGAGCTGGACGGCTTTCGCGTTCATGCGCTCCACGAACGCCTCCACGCTGCCCGCGGCGGCCTCTGCCAGGGCCACCGCGGCGTCGTTGGCGGAGGCCAGGAGCATGGCGTAGAAGAGCTCCTCCACCCGGCGGCGCTCGCCCGCCCGCAACCCCAAAGCCGCCCCGGACCGCTGGGCGGCTGCCCGGGGGCTCACCGTGACCACGTCCTGCGGCTGCAGGGACTCCGTCACCAGCAGCGCGGTGAGGACCTTGGTGGTGCTGGCCGGCGGCCAGGGCGTGTGGGCCTGACGGTGGGCCAGGACCTGCCCAGTGCGGGCCTCCACCAGGGCGAAGGCCCGGGCCTGCAGGGCGGGCTGCGCCGCGGTGGGGGGGGCCAGCCCTGCCACCAGCAGGACCGCCAGCAAGACTCGGGCGAGACTGCGGCCCTGTTCCACAGCCACGGTCCGCGGACAGGCTCCTCCCCTCACCGTCCCTGTTCCTCCGGGCCCTGACCCCCGTGAGGACGCAGCATGTCCTGGACCCGGCGGCCTTCCAGGGGTGGGAGGTCGTTTAGGTCCCGCAGTCCGAACTGGCGCAGGAACAGCTCCGTGGTGCCGTACAGGATGGGGGTGCCGGGTCCCGGCTTGCGGCCCACCTCCCGGATCAAGTTGCGCTCCACCAGGCGCCGCAGGTGGTGGTCGCTGCGCGCCCCCCGCACCGCTTCCACCTCCGCCCGGGTCACGGGCTGTCGGTACGCCACCACCGCCAGGGTCTCCAGACAGGCGCGGGAGAGGGGCTCGGGCTGCTGGGCCACCAGGCGGGTCACGTAGTCCGCGTACTGCGGCCGGGTGCACAGCTGGTAACCGCCCGCCACGTGCTGCACCATGAGCCCCCGGGTCTGGTAGTCCCGTTGCAGCTCTTCCAGCAGGGATTCCGCTTCCTCCTCCGGGCACTGGAGGGCATGGGCGAGCCGCCGCAGGGGTACGGGGCCTCCGCTGGCCAGTAGCAGACACTCCAGAGCGCACAGCAGGGTGCGACGCCGGTCCGCCTCCGTCACGCTGCTCCCCCCACCGCGTACAGCCGGATGGGGCCGAAGGGCTCGGTCTGCGCCACCCGCACCCGCCGGCGGCGCACCAGCTCCAGCAGGGCCAGGAAGGTGACGATCACCACGATGCGGGGGCTTTCCGGCTCGAACAGGGCCTCGAAGAGCACCCCCTCCGGCGCGGAGGCCAGGGCGGCCAGGATGGCCCGCATCCTATCCGCCACGCTGACGCCCTCCGCGGGCACCTCCTCCACCCTCCTCTGCGAGCGCTCCAGGACCCTGCGGAAGGCCGCGAACAGGTCGTCCACGGTGAGCCCCACCAGGGGCAGCTCACCCGCGGAGGTCTGGTCCGCGGGCCGCGTGAAAACCCGGCGTTGCACCGCCTCCAGGGCCGCCAGCGCCTCCGCGGCCTCCCGGAACACCTGGTACTCCTCCAGGTGCTGGCGCAAGCGCTCCTCGAGGTCCGCGGCCTCCTCCTCTGGTGGAGCCTCCGGGGGTGCGGGCTTGGGCGGCAACAACAGCTTGCTCTTCATCTCCACCAGCACCGCGGCGGCCCAAAGGAACTCCGTGGCCTCCTCCAGGTCCACCTCCTGCCTCAGTCCCTCCAGGTACCCGCGCACCATGGAGGCCAGGTCCACCTCCCGCAGGTCCACCTCCCCCGCGTGGGCCCGGCGCACCAGCTCGTGGATCGGTCCCTCGAACTCTCCGGCCTTTACCGTGGGGCTCCGGCCCTCCGACATCGGGTCCCTCACGCGCCCACCGCCCACCGCACCAGCCACAGCACGGGTGCCCGCACCAGGGGCCCCAGCCAGCCCGTGGCCAGCAGGATCAGCAGCAACAGGCTTCCGTACGGCTGCAGCCGGTCGTACGCCCGCTCCGCCTCACCGCGCAGGGCCGCGCCCAGGATCCGGGAGCCGTCCAGGGGCGGGATGGGAAGGAGGTTGAACACCGCCAGCACCGCGTTCACGTACAGCATACGGCTCCACAGGGAGCTCACCCAGCCCGCCTCCGGGACCAGCCCGAGGCGGTAAAGGGTCCCCAGGAGGGCCAACAGACACACGTTGGCCAGGGGGCCTGCCACCGCCACCAGGAGGACGCCGCGGCGCGGGTCCTGAAAGTGCGCGGGGTTTACGGGCACCGGCTTGGCCCAGCCGAAGCCCACCAGCAGCAGGAGCAGGGTGCCGAGGGGGTCCAGGTGCGCCACGGGGTTGAGGGTGAGCCGGCCCAGCCACCTGGGAGTGGGGTCGCCCAGCTGCACCGCGGCGTACGCGTGGGCGTACTCGTGTACCGTGGCGGCCACCAGCACCGCCGCAGCCGTCAGCACCAGCGAAAACAGGTCCAGTCCCAGCACTTCACACCGCAGCCGGGCTCGACCAGGGGACGTCCAGCCTCACCAGGTCGTCGTACGTCTCCCGCCGCACCACCACCGTGGCCTGCCCGCCCTCCACCCACACCACCGCGGGCCGGGGAAACCGGTTGTAGTTGCTGGCCATGGAGTAGGTGTACGCGCCGGTGGAGAACACCGCCACCACGTCCCCGGGTCGGACCTCGGGGAGCAGCGCCTCCCACACCAACACGTCCCCGGACTCGCAACACCGTCCCGCCAGGGCCACGGTCTGCTGAGCGGGAGCGTCCGGCCTGGCCGCCAGCACCGCTTCGTAGCGGGCGCCGTACAGGGCGGGTCTTGGGTTCTCGTACATGCCCCCGTCCACCGCCACGTACGTCCGCACCCCGGGGACCCGTTTCACGGGGCCCACGGTGTACAGGGTGACCCCCGCAGGCCCGACCACGGACCGGCCCGGTTCCAGGAACAGGCGGGGCACGGGGTATTCCGCCCGGTGGCACGCGGCCCGCACCGCCTCCGCCACCGCAGCCACGTACGCCTCCACAGAAGGCGGACGGTCCGAGGCGGTGTAGCGGATCCCGAGGCCGCCCCCGAGGTTCAGCTCTTCCGCCACGAACCCCACCTCCGACCGCACCTGGGCCGCGAAGGACACCACGAGCTCCGCGTTCCGCTGGAACGGCTCCAGCTCTAGGATCTGGGACCCGATGTGGCTGTGAAACCCCCGCAGGCGCACCCCCTGGCGGCGCAAGGCCTCCCGCACTGCCTGCAGGGCGGTGCCGTCGGGGATCCCGAACCCAAACTTGGTGTCCACCCCTCCCGTCTGGATGGCGCGGTGGGTGTGGGGCTCGATGCCCGGGGTGACCCGCAGCCACACGTCCACCGCGGCCCCCGCCTCCCGCGCGAGCCGATCCAGCAAGTCCAGCTCGTAGAAGTTGTCCACGGCCACGCGCCCCACGCCCACCCGGAGGGCGTAGCGCAGCTCCTCCTCCGTCTTGTAGTTCCCGTGGAAGACCACATGCGCGCCCGGGACCCCCGCCCGCAGCGCGGTGTGTAACTCCCCCCCCGACGCCACGTCCACCCAGAACCCCTCCTCGTGGGCTACCTGGCACGTGGCCACCACGCACAGGGCCTTGGACGCGAACACAGGCTGACCGCCTGGCGCGTGCCGCCGGAAGGCCTCGCGGTAGGCCCGCAGGTTCGCCCGTACCCGACTGCCGTCCAGGACGTGCAGAGGGGTGCCGAAGGAGCGGGCGAGGTCGAGGGCGTCGCAGCCCCCGATGCACAGGTGCCCGTCCTCGGTCCGCGGAAACTCGTCGCGCAAAACCGACCTCCTGCCTGTGGTCGCCGCCAGGATAGCAAACCCGTGCGGGGCTTGGGAAACGCCGGAGGGCTGGCGGGACTTCCCGGCTGAACAGCCTCCCTGCGACACCCGGCCTCGGGAAGACCCACCCGCTGCAGGCTCGCGAGGCGATTTTGGGGACTCCGGTCCCGTTCGGGGGTTTTTCGGACAAGTTGTTAGAATGGGCGTGGCGAGGAGGTGGGCCATGCCGGAGGCGGTCATCCTGAGCGCAGTGCGTACCCCCATCGGCCGGTTCTTGGGCGGCCTCGCGGACGTCCCCGCCCCCCGGCTCGGGGCGGTGGTCGTGCGGGAGGCGGTGCGGCGGGCGGGGGTAGCACCGGAAGAGGTGGACGAGGTCATCCTGGGCAACATCCTGTCCGCAGGGCTGGGGCAGGCCCCTGCGCGGCAGGCCGCCCGGTACGCGGGCCTGCCGGACTCCGTGGGGGCCGTCACGGTGAACAAGATGTGCGGCTCGGGGTTGAAGGCCGTGGTGCTGGCGGCCCAGGCCATCCGCGCGGGCGACGGGCGGGTGTACGTGGCGGGAGGCATGGAGAACATGAGCCGGGCCCCGTACCTCCTCCCCCGGGCCCGTACGGGCTACCGCCTGGGCCACGGGGAGGTGCAGGACTCCATGATCCTGGACGGGCTGTGGGACCCCTACCGGGACTGCCACATGGGGTCCTGCGCAGAGCTTCTGGCCGCGGAGTACCGGATCTCCCGCCAGGACCAGGACGCTTACGCGGAGCGGTCCTACCGCTTGGCCCTCCAGGCCCTGGACGCGGGCTGGTTCCGCCCCGAGACGGTGCCCGTGGAGGCGGACGGCAAGCGCGTGGAAGAGGACGAAGAGCCGCGGCGCGTGCAGTTCGACCGCATCCCCACCCTGAAGCCGGCCTTCGAACGGGACGGCACGGTGACCGCGGCCAACGCCAGCAGCATCAGCGACGGCGCCGCCGCGGTGGTGGTGGCGGAGCGGTCCGTGGCAGACCGCGTCGGGACCCGGCCCCTGGCCCGGGTGGTGGGCTACGCCCAGGCCGCGACCGCGCCGGAGTGGTTCACCATCGCGCCCGCGGCCGCCATCGAGCGCCTGCTGGAACGGGTCGGCTGGCGCAAGGAGGACGTGGACCTGTACGAGATCAACGAAGCCTTCGCCGCGGTGGTGCTGGGGGTGTGCCGCAAGCTCGGCCTCAGCCTGGACGCGGTCAACGTGCACGGGGGCGCGGTGGCCCTGGGGCACCCCATCGGGGCCTCCGGAGCCCGCATCCTCACCACCCTTCTTTACGCCATGCAGCAGCGGGACGCCCGCCGCGGGGTGGCGGCCATCTGCCTGGGCGGCGGCGAGGCGGTGGCTCTGGCGGTGGAGCGGGAGGCCTAGGCCGCGGACGCCAGGACTCCCGCCCGCCGCGGTCAGGCCAGGGGGACCCAGTCCGCGTACCGCAGGCTGGTGTGCACTCCGGTGTAGTTCTCCGCCAGGTACCGGCGGGCTGCCTCGCTGCGCCGCAGGGCGCGCAGTTGCGCTCTCTGCATGCCCTCCTCGAAGGGGTCGTCGAGCCGGTGCAGGAGCTGGGTCATCCACCAGGAGAAGTGCTCCGCCTGCCACACGTGTTCCAGGCACCGCTCCGTGTACGCCCGCAGGCCCGCCTCCTCTCCCCTCCGGTAGTAGTCCGCTAGGGCCCGGCTCAGGACCACCACGTCGCACACCGCCAGGTTCAGCCCCTTGGCTCCCGTGGGCGGCACCACGTGCGCGGCGTCGCCCGCGAGGAACAGGCGGCCGTGCTGCATGGGCTCCACCACCAGGCTCCGGAGGGGAGCCAGGCTCTTCTCCAGAACCGGCCCAGGAGTCAGTCGCGCGGCCCCCTCCACGCGCCGCTGTAGCTCCTCCCAGATCCGGTCGTCCGGCCACTCCTCCAGCGGCTCGTCCGCCCGGACCTGCACGTAGTTGCGGGAGAGTCGCGGGGACCGCATGCTGAACAGGGCGAACCCCCGCGGGTGGTTGACGTAGATGAGCTCGTGGGAGGCGGGCGGAGCCTCCGCCAGGATGCCCAGCCAGGCGAAGGGGTAGGCCCGCTGGTGCACCCGGCGGAGGGAGTCGGGGAGCGCGGCCCGCGAGATCCCGTGGGACCCGTCGCACCCCGCCACGAAGTCCGCTTCCAGCACGTCTTCCGAGCCGTCCGGGTTCCGGTACACCACCCGGGGCCTGGCCTCCACGTCCTCGATTCGGACCGCCTCCGCCTCGAACCAGACTTCGCCACCCGCCTCCAAGCGCGCCTGGATGAGGTCCTTCACCACCTCCTGCTGGCCGTACACGATGATGGTGTGGCCGCCGGTGAGGCCGGGGAAGTCGAAGTGCAGCAACGAGCCCTCGAAGGCGAAGTTGACGCCCTCGTGCACCAGGCCCTGACGTTCCATCCGCTCGCCCTGCCCGGCCCGGACGAGGATCTGCCGGGTCCCGTCCTCCAGCACTCCTGCCCGCACCCGTTGCTCCACGTAGGCGCGGCTGCGGGACTCCAGGACCACGCTGCGGACGCCCACCTGGTGCAGGAGGTGGCTCAACAGCAGACCCGCGGGTCCCGCGCCCACGATGGCCACCTGGGTGCGCGGCACCGCCCTCACCTCCCTGCCCCGACCTGGACCTCCACCTCCAGAGCCGTGCGGCACAGGGCGTGCAGAAAGCACGTGCGCTCGCCCGCTGCGACCAGCTCCTGGGCGAAGGCGTCGTCCTCCGCCGTTTCCAAATACACGTGGGTCACCACCGGGTCGGCGCTTCCGCCGGGGCGGAAGCCCGTGTCCTGGACCACCGCCAGACCCTGCAAGCCTCGCCGGAGGATGCGAGCGTACCGGGCCACCTGGGTCATGAAGCAGAAGGCGATGCCCGCGGAGGCGTAGCTCAGCGGATCTGGCGCGCGCCGCCCTTGCGGGTCACACGTGAGTCGGAAGATGGTGCCCCTCGGGTTGTACATCCGGTGTTCCACGCGCCACAGCCCATCTGGCGTGCCCCAGCACACGGCCTCGAGATGCAGGGTACGGTCCTGGCTCTCTGCCAGGCTGGACCCGGGGGAGCTGGTGTCCTCCTCCGTCTGAGGGGTCGGTCCGTCCCGCTGGACCGCCTCGGGATCGGCCACAGAACGGAGCCCCTCGAACCTGCTGCAAGGGTCGGGGGGGCGGCGTGGACTCCGCGGGCAAGACCCCGCGCACCTCCACCCTCCGGCCGTTGTGCGTCAGGGAGAAGCGGTTTGCGAGTCGAGGCCGGACCAGACCGTGGAGGGGCGAGGGGTGCACCGCTTCCGCAGCTCGTTCCGCGGCCACCTCCACCTCGAAACGGAGCTCCACAGGCAGGGCCCCGCCTTGCAGGGTCCCCTGGGTGGCGGACCCCCGCATGGTGTAGCGAGTGTGTTGGACCAGGCGCACCCGCTCCTGGGAGGTCCCCGTGTGCTCTCGGAAAGCTTCCGCGAAGCTGCTGCACAGCCCTACACTCATGAACGCCAGGGGTGGAGGTGCTACGTCGTCGCCCAGGAGGTATGGGCCCTCGTCGCTGGCCAGCCGCCACACAGCCCCTGTAGAGCTGTTGGCGATCAGGGCTTCCTTCTGCATGACGGACAGCGACCTGGCGACCACCCGCACCGCGGCGGCGCCCGGGCTTCGCGGCGTCGGTTGAATCCCTCCGGGTGCAGGGGACACCAGGAAGAACAGAGGGAGCCCGGAGCTCTCCAGGGGGCTGTGGCCCACGGTCAACACCTCCTCACCGTCTCGCTTCCGCCGGCTCCCAGCTCACAGACGGCACTCCATAGGTGTAGAAGGTCTCCGGCAGGCGGCCGCCGAACCAGATGCTGCTGCGCTCCAGGTCACTCTCGTTGGACACGTCCCAGACCACCGTCTTCCAGGTGGGGTCGAAGATCAGGTAGCCGGTGTCCCCGAACAGTTCCACCCGGACCCCGCCGGGCTCGAACACGTACATGAAGTACGCCTGCGTGGTCCCGTGCTTGCCCGGTCCCGCCTCGATGCGGACCCCGTAGTCCACCAGCACGTCCGCGGCGTCCATCAGGTGCTGCGGGTAGCCGTACCAATAGGCCACGTGGTGGAAGCGACCCCGGGCGCCCGTGGCGTCCCGCATCACCGCGATCTCGTGGACTAGGGGGCTCACGCTCAGCCACGCCCCCACCTCCTCGCCGTCCTTGCCCAGCTTCTGTTCCCGCAGCCGGAAGCCCAAAAACTCCTGGAGGAACTCGCGCATGGGAGGGACCGAGCTGGCCATGAGGTTCACGTGGTCAATCCGACGGACGGGCACTCCCCGCAAGGGGCGCCGCTGGGGCCGGTTCCGCAGGGCGGTCCGCAGGGGGTCCGGCGCCTGGTAGTAGTCCACCTCCCACAGGACCTCCATGGGGTGCCCCTCGGGGGTCACGAACCGGTACGCTCGGCCGTGGCCCAGGTCCCCCTCGTGCCAGCCGCGCCCGAGGCCCACCTCCTCTAGGCGCCGCGCCAGGGACTCCAACGCGTCCTCCGAGGCGGTCCTCCAGGCGATGTGGCCCAGACCCGCCTGCGGCCCTTCCGTGATCTTCAGGGTGTGGTGGTACCAGTCCTCATACGCCCGCAGGTACACGGACTGCCCCTGGCGGGTCGTCTCCTCCAGGCCCAGCACGTCGTGGAAGAACCACAGCGTCTCCTCCGGCCTGGGACTGATGAGCTCCACGTGGGCCAGCTGTACCACGCTCGGTTCCCTCACGTCCCTCACCTCCTCTTCGAGGTCTCTTCCTCAGCCTGTGCCAGTTCCTGCAGGATCTGGAACCCGTAGTTGGCGGCGGACAGGCCGCGGAACAGAAACGCCAGCCCCACCACCGCGCTCAGCTCCTCCCACGTGGCGCCCGCCCGCCGAGCGGCGATGGCATGCAGCTTCGCCGCGTCCTGCAGGTTCATGAGCAGCATCCCGAACAGCATCAGCTGCGCGGTCTTGGTGTCGAAGCACTTCGGGTACATGAAGTGCCGGCGCATCTCCTCCTGGATCCGCAGTCCCTCCGGGTCCAGCCGGCTCAACAGCTCCGTCCGGGCCTGGATCCGTGGCGGGACGAAGCCCACCAGGTCCACGTACACGGACCGCAGTCTTTCCAACTCTTCCGCGCTCATCCGGCGCTCCGGCAACCCCTCCGCCATCTCCGCCTCCTTTCCCGCGCCGAGTGCCGAGCCGCCCCAGGTCCCTTTAGGGCTCAGCTCCGGGCGGGGCTTGAGTCGACAAGGCAGCCCCAACTAGCATCCGCCGCGCCGCTGCCCCCGGCAAGGCCGTTGTTCCGCTATCTCGCACAAATGTTCAGAATAGTGGAACAATCCCCTTCCGCGGGGGGAAAAGCACCCCTACAATCGGGGTGGATGCTCAGCACCGTGCAGCGGGTGGGGCAGGTCCTGGAGCTGTTCGGGATGGACCATCCCGAGCGCAGCGTGAGCGAAGTTGCCACCCTCCTCGGGATCCCCAAGTCCACCGCCCACGCCCTCCTCTGCACCATGTGCGAGATCGGCCTGCTGCGCCGCACCGCGGACCGGCGCTACCGCCTGGGCTGGCGTATCCTTGCCCTGTCCAGCACCCTCCTGGCTACCACCCAGTACCGGGTGGAGGCCCGGCCCGTCATGGAGAACCTGGTGGCCCGCTTCGGGGAGACGGTCCACCTGGCCACCATGGAGTCCGGGCGGGTGCTCTACGTGGACAAGCTGCAAGGGACCCGGGCGGTACAGGTGTCCGTCACCGGCGTGGGACTGGAGCTCCCCCCCCACTGCAGCGCCGTGGGGAAGGTCCTCCTGGCCGCCCGCCCGTGGCCCGAGGTGGAAGCCCTTCTGTCCCGCATGGGGCTCCCTGCCCTTACCCCCAACACCATCACGGACCTGCGGCAACTGCGGGCGGAGCTGGAGCAGGTGCGGGCTCGCGGCTACGCCCTGGACATCGAGGAGGCGGTGCTGGAGCTGTGCTGCGTGGCCGCCCCCATCCGGGACCACCGCGGGGAGGTGGTGGCGGCCATGAGCCTTTCCGTGCCCGCCTACCGCTTCCACCGCCAAAAAGACGAACTCCGGAGAGCCATCGTGTCCGCCTGCCGGGAGGTTTCCCACCGCCTCGGCTACACCGCCTTCGAGGAGACCCTCCGCAGGCGGTCCGTAGCCCCCTGAGCCACCCCGAAAGCCGCGCGGCGGTGTTTGCAGTGGCCTCGCCCCACCCCGTTCACTCCTCGGGCACGTAGGGCTCCAGGCGCGGGACCCGGAACTCGAACTTCTGCACCCACCCGCACCCCGGGCAGACCCCGCCGGGGAACTCGCCGCGCTGGATGGTGAACAGGATAGGACGGGCTTCCCGCATCTCGCCCCACTCCGTGAAGGCCAAGGGCCACCCGTAGCCGGGTTGCACGAACCTCCCCCGACGGATGGCGTCCGCGATGCGGCGCGGGTCGGTGGAGTTGGTCTTGGCCGCCGCGTCTGCGACCAGCTTGACCACGGTGTATCCCGAGAAGGCGTTGTCGTCGAAGTACCGCCGGTACGTGGAGAAGAAGCGCTCCGCCAGTCGCCGGAAGGTCGGGTGGGTAAAGTCCGCGCACGTGTAGTCCACGTACCGCCCGTAGATGGCTTCGCCCGCCCGCTGCACGATCCACTCCGGCGGGTTGTGAGCTCCGAACATCTGCTGCCGGAAGCCCAGCTCCGCCGCCTGCCGGACGATCACCGGGATCCCGGGGGGGTGGCCGCCGATGTCCAGGAACTGGAGGTTGAGTCCCGCGAGGCGCCTCAGGTACGGCGTGAAGTCCGAGGTCGCCACCGGGGCCACCTCGATCTGGATCTGCATGCCCGGCACGGACCGCACGAACCGCTCCAGCCACTGCATATAGGAGCGGCCCCACGCGTAGTCCGCCACGATGGCCCCCACCCGGGTGTACTTGGCGTACTGGATCAGGGCCGCGGAAGCCTGCACATACATGGGGGAAGCCACAAGGCACGTGCGGAAGGTGTAGCGGCTGCTCTTCCTCAAGATGGTATGGGCTCCCGCCCGGGTCAAGAATACAGGGACCTGCAGCTGGTCCGCCTCCCGGGAAAGGGCAGAGCCGATGTCACTGCTGATGGTCCCTCCCGCCGCCACGATGCCTTCCCGCTCCACCAAGGACCGGAACAGGCTGATGGCCTCCGCGGGGTTGTTGCGGTCGTCCCGCTCCACGAGCTCCACGGGCCCGCCCAGCACCCCGCCCGCGGCGTTCAGCTCCTCCACCGCCATGCGCATTCCGTCCCGGGCGTTGGTGCCCCAGAAAGCGAAGGGCCCGCTCAAGGGGCCCAAGAAGGCCACCCGCAGCGGCCGGGCGGCGGGCCCGGACCGGACACCCGCAGCCAGCCCCAGCACGAGCAGACCAACCAGCAGACTCCGCCCGCGCACTCGTCTCACCTCCCCCACTTCCGTGAAGACTCTCTCCCGCGGATTCGGCGAACCGGCTGCTGCCTCCTACCGGTCCTCCACCAGCTCCAACAACCGCTGCGGGATTGCAGGTGCTCAGCGCCTCCGGAAGATCCGCCCCAGCTCCTCCCGGGCCCGCGTCAGAGCCTCTTCGTCGTAGTCCTGCATGGTGACGATCCGCAGCTTGTCCGCGTCCCGCAGGGGCGGGTACAAGCCCGGCAGGGAAACGAAGTCTCCGTCTTGGGCCAAGGCCAGAAGCCCTGCTCGGGACAGCAGGGTCTCGATGTAGAGCTTCCCGGCGTTGGGCCGCGTGGCCCGAGCTCCCAGGGCGATCCGGTGGCCGTCCGCCAGGAACACGGGCAGCCGGACGTACTCCAGGGGTGCACCTTCCGCGCCGAACTGGTACACGTAGCGGATGTACGTCAGCCCCACGGGGAACTCTCCGCGTACCAGCCGGTCCGCCACCGGGATGAAGGACTCCACGTACGCCCCCACCTGCCCCGCCAGCTGCTCCAGGAAGGCCCGCCACTGTGCCCCCAGCACCCGCCGTAGCTCCATCAGCCACTGGGCCGTGGTGGTGTGCAGGGTGGGGTCCGCCATCACCACCTTCCCCTTCCACTTCGGGTCCAACAGGTCCGCAAGGCTACGGGGCGCCTCCTCCGGCCGGACCAGGCGGGTGTTGTACACGATCCCGATGGGGATGACCAAGAACTGGGGAGACACCAGGGCCTGGGGATCCCGGGTGGCGCGGCCGAACACCTCGTAGGAGGGCGAGGCGTACCGGGCGAAGGCACCCGCGGCCCGCAGGACCATCATGGGGCTGCTGTTGGTCTGCACCACGTCGAACTGAGGCCGGCCCGCCCGCGTCTCGTTCAGGACCCGGTCCAGCACCCGCGTGCTGGCGGCGCGCCAGTACTCCACGGGGATCCCGTACCGGCTCTCGAAGATCTTGTTCACCACGTCCAGGGTGGTGAGGGAGCCGTACAGCACCAGCCGCCCCTCGCGCTTGGCCGCGGCCACCAGGTCCGCCTGCGCAGACGCCCCCACCACCGCCGCGGCCACCAGGACCGCGGCTACTCCGAGGCAGGCAAGCTTCCGCACGGGGGCACTACCTCCTTGGCAAATCCTAAGATCCAGCGGCGGCCAGCTGCCGGAGGAGTCGCTCCGTCCACACCCGGGCCATGGCCCGTTTGTAGGCCGCGCTGCCCCGGGTGTCGTCCCACGGGTCCACCTCTCCTTCTACCCTCCGGGCCGCCTTCCTGCAGCGAAGGCCACGATCCGGGCGAACCGGTCGTATCCGCCCCCGGGAGGGTTGCCCACCAAGACCGTGACCGTGCGGCCTGCGAAGGGCGGCTGTCCGAGGGCTCCTCCCGCCCCTACCGCCAACACCCCGAAGGCCAGCAAAACTCCCTGCAGCCGCATCGTCCTCCACCTCCCCGCCTCTTCACACGAACCCCGAAAAACCTCTCGGCCGCCCGGAAGGAACCCCGCTCCCAGGTGTCCGAAGGCTCCCCGGACAGGCCCCGAGGGCGTCACTCCCTGCGTAGCACGGACGCCCGCTCCGGACAAGCGCGCAGTTCGGCTATCCGGGACGAAGTGCCCTTGACCCAGGGCGGCGCAAAGGGTACGCTCTTCGCGCACAAGAGGGCGTCGGGGACGCTGCCATGTCCGTCACCTTGCTCTTGCTGACCGCCTTCCTCCTGGGAGTCCGGCACGCCCTCGACCCGGACCACCTGGTGGCGGTGTCCACCCTGGTAGCGGAAGAGCGTCGGCTTTGGCCCGCGGCGCGGCTCGGCCTGTGGTGGGGCGCCGGTCACCTCCTGCCCATCGGGGCCTTGGGGTTACCCCTGGTGGCCCTGCGCCTGCAGCTTCCGGAGGCGTGGGAGCAGGGGGTGGACCTCGGGGTGGGGGCGCTCCTGCTGCTGCTCGGCTTCCGGGCCCTGTGGAACCTCCGGCGGGAGCGGGTGCACTTCCACCTCCACGAGCACGACGGGCAATGGCACCCGCACTTCCACAGCCACGCCCACGGTGACGGGCACGGGCACCTCCACCCTTCGGCCGGTCGCCGCGGTCGGATCAGCTTCTGGATCGGTGTGGTGCACGGTCTTGCGGGCAGCGGGGCCGCGGCGGTGGTGGCCATGACCGCGTCCTCCTCCCTGGCGGTGGGGGCGGCGTACCTCCTGGCCTTCGGCTTCGGCACCGTGGCAGGGATGTTCTTCACCACCCTGTGCATCGCCGCGCCCACCCTGGCTGCGGCTTCCCGTTGGGATCGCGTCGACCCCCTGGTGCGGGCAGCCGCGGCGCTCGCCAGCGTGAGCCTCGGCGTGTGGATGTGGCTGGAGATCCTCCCCCAGCTCCTGTAAGCGGGGCGGCGCCGCCCGGGTTCAGCATTCCCGAACGAGGCTGTTGCGTTTCCCCTGTTCCTTGTGGACCGTAGTACCGGACCCAGAGTGCATGGCGGAGGCGGCACTGCACACCCAAGTCCTCGTGGTGGGGGCGGGCCCGGTGGGCCTCACCCTGGCAGTAGATCTGGGCCAGCGGGGCGTGCGCTGCGTGCTGGTCGAGCGGAAGGACGCGCCGCAGTTCCTGCCCAAGATGGAGCGTTGCAACGCCCGCACCATGGAGATCTACCGCCGCATGGGCCTGGCGGAAAAGATCCGTCGCGCAGGATTCCCCCGGCACTACCCCATGGACGTGTTCGTCGTCACCTCCTTGGTAGACCCCCCGATCCTGCGGCTGCCCTACCCCTCCGTGGCGGAGGCGGAAGCCCAGATCCGTTCCCGCAACGACGGAACCCTCCCCCTGGAGCCCTACCAGCTCGTCTCCCAGTACACCCTGGAGCCGCTCCTCAAGGCGGAGGCGGAATCCCTGCCCACGGTCAGCGTGCGGTACGGCCACGAGCTGGTGTCCTTCCAGCAGGACACCCACGGGGTGACGGCCCGGATCCGGCGGACCTCGGATGGGGCGCTCCTGGAAGTCCGGGCGCAGTACCTGGTGGGCTGCGACGGCGGGAACAGCACCGTGCGGGAGCTGCTGGACATCCCCCTCCACGGAGAGGGGAACATCCGGGAGCTGTGCCAGGCCCTGTTCCGGTGCGAGGACCTGTTCGAGCGGATCCCCATCGGCAAGGGACGCCACTACCACGTGGCCGACACCCAGCAGACCATGCTCATCGTGCAGGACGACGCGCGTCACTTTACCCTCCACGCGGTGGTAGAGGACGACGGAGAAATGCCCCGCATCTTCGAGCGGGTGGTCCGCATGCCCGTCCGCTACGAGCTGCTGTACGCGGGCCGGTGGAGACAGCAGCTCCTGCTGGCGGAGCGGTACCGGGTGGGCGGGTGTTCCTCGCGGGAGACGCGGTGCACCTGGTGATCCCCACGGGCGGCCTAGGCATGAACACGGGGGTGGGAGACGCCGCCGACCTGGCCTGGAAGCTGGCCGCGGTCCTGGAGGGTTGGGGCGGGGCCAAGCTGCTGGCTTCCTACGAGGCGGAGCGGCGCCCCGTGGGGGAACGTGCCGTGGCTGCGGCGCGCTTCGCTGCCCTGGGCCGGCAGGCGTGGAGGGCGGCCTACAAGCCCTGGATCGCGGAGCCCACGCCTGAGGGGCAGCGAGCCCGGGAGGAGATGGCGCGTATCGCCAACGTGGAACAGCGCAAGACCAACGAGATGCTGGGTACAGAGCTCGGCTACCGGTACCTGGATTCGCCCCTGGTGTGGCCGGAAAAGGGCGACCCACCCCCGGACAGCTTCATGGAGTACCGGCCCAGCACGTGGCCCGGAGCGCGGCTGCCCCACGTGTGGTTGCAGGACGGGACCGCCTTGCACGACCGCCTCCCCCGCACCAGCTACGCCCTCCTCCGGTTGGGCGGGACCCGGACCGACACCACTCCCCTGGAGCAGGCCTTCCGCTACTTCCGGGCTCCCCTGGTGGTGGTGGACGTCCCCGAAGAGCACGTGCGCGACCTGTACGGATACGACCTCATCTTGGTGAGACCCGACTTGCACGTGGCCTGGCGCGGTCACCGGCTGCCTCGTGACCCCTTCGGGGAGGGGGTGTACCGGCTCGCGGCGCGGGTCACAGGGCACGAGGACGGGTTGGGCTAGGAAACTCCACGGCGAGGAGGTGGACGGTGGCGTCCGAACGGTGGGCACAAGAGGGCGCGGAACTGCGGGAGCGGGTCGCGGTAGCGTGCCGGGTGCTGGCCATGGAGGGGCACACAGACATCACCCAGGGCCACGTCTCCGCCCGGCACCCCGGGACTTCGTTCTACTGGATCAAGGCCAGCGGCCTGGGCCTGGACGAGGTCAGCGCCGACGACGTGGTGCTCGTGGACCTGGAGGGGAACCTCCTGTGGGGTACGGGGCGACCCCACAGCGAGCTGCCCATCCACGCGGAGATCTACCGGGCCCGGCCCGAGGTGATGGCGGTGGTGCACACCCACCCTCCGTACGCCACCGCCTTCGCAGCCGCCGACGTCCCCCTGCGGCCGGTGAGCCACGAGGGGGCCCTGTTCTGGCCGGACGTCCCGCGTTACACCTTCACCACCGACCTGGTGGTCACCCGGGAGCAGGGGGAGGCCCTGGCCAGGACCCTGGGATCCGCCCGGGCGTGCTTGATGCGCAACCACGGCATCGTAACCGTGGGCGCCAGCGTGGAGGAGGCGGCCCTGTTTGCCCTCCAGCTGGAGCGGGCGGCCAAGCTGCAGATCCTAGCCGCCTGCCTCGGGCCCTACACCTGGACCCCAGACGCGGAAGTGGCCCAGAAGGCTGCGCACCTCCACTCGCCGCGGCAGCTGGACCGCAACTGGAGTTACTACGTGCGGAAGCTCAAGCGGTGGGAGCGGGGGCTGGTACCGCCCCCGGTTCCCGCGTAGCCCCCATGAGCCGCCTCCAGCTCAGCCTGGCCTGCGGTGACTACGACCTCCTCCAGCCCCTTTGGGACGGTGAGGTGCGGGCGGAGGGGATCGACCTGGTAATCGTCCGGCTCCCCTCCCCCGAGCGGCACTGGCGGATGCTGCGCCACGAGGAGTTCGACGTGTGCGAGCTCTCCCTGGCATCCTACCTGGTGGACCGCGACCGCACCGACCGCTTCACCGCCATCCCCGTTTTCCCCCACCGCCGCTTCCGCCACGGGTACATCTTCGTGCGCACGGGAGGTCCCGTGGGGGAGCCCGGGGACCTGCGGGGATGTCGGGTGGGACTGCGTACCTTCCAGAACACCGCGGGCCTCTGGGTCCGCGGCATTTTGCAGCACGACTACGGCCTGGACCTGCGGACCGTCCGGTGGGTGGCTCAGGACGAGGAGGACCTGCCCCTGGACCTCGCACCCCGTGGGATCTGGCTGGAACGAGTGCCGCCCGGCGGGAACGTCGACCGCATGCTGGTGGGCGGGGAGCTGGACGCGGTCATCTACCCGGAGGTCCTGCCCTCCTACCGCCGGGGAGACCCCGCGGTCCGCCGCCTGTTCGAGAACTACCCCGAGGTGGAGAAGGCCTACTTCCGACGGACTGGGATCTTCCCCATCATGCACACCGTGGTGGTGCGCACCGCCCTCCTGGAGAGGCATCCCTGGGTCGCCACCAACCTCCTCCGTGCCTTCGAGGCCAGCAAACGGGAGTGTATCCGGAGGTTGCAGGACCCGCGCCGGGTGAGCCTAGCCTGGTTCCTGCCGGCTCTCGAAGAGGAACGCCGCATCCTGGGGCCCGATCCGTGGGCGTACGGGTTCGAGCCCAACCGTCACACCCTGGAGGTGGCCGCTCAGTACGCCCACGAACAGGGTCTCACCAGCCGGCGGTTGGAGGTGACAGCGTTGTTCGCGCCCTCCACCTTGGGTCAAGCGCCCCGGTTCGTGGAATGAAGGAGGACCCATGCCAGAGCGTTCCCCGGAGTACGGTTCGGACCTCATCGTGGAGCTCATGCGGCGCTGCGGGATCGAGTACGCGGCCCTCAACCCTGGCGCCACCTTCCGCGGGATCCACGACTCCCTGGTCAACTATGCGGGCAACCGCGCCCCCGAACTGATCCTGTGTACCCACGAGGAGATCGCGGTGGCGGTGGCCCACGGCTACGCAAAGGCGGCGCACCGGCCCATGGTGGCCCTGGTGCACGACGTGGTGGGGCTGCAGCACGCCTCCATGGCCATCTTCAACGCCTGGTGCGACCGGGAGCCGGTTCTGGTGGTGGGGGGGACCGGCCCCATGGACGCGGCCCAGCGGCGGCCCTGGATCGACTGGGTACACACCGCCCACCTCCAAGCCAACCTGGTGCGGGACTACGTGAAGTGGGACGACCAACCCACCAGCCTGGAGGCCATTCCCGAGTCCTTCTTCCGGGCCTACCGCTTGGCGACCCAGGAGCCCCAAGGCCCGGTGTACCTTTGCTACGACGCGGCGCTGCAGGAAGCCCGCCTTCCCGGGCCGGTGGAGATCCCCGACCCGGAGCGCTACTTGCGCACCACCCGCCTGGCTCCGGAGGACGACGCCGTGGCGCAGCTGGCGCGGTGGTTGGTGGAGGCGGACTTCCCGGTTGTGGTGGCGGACCGCGCGGGCAGGCACCCCGCGGCGGTGGCATCCCTGGTGGAGCTGGCGGAGGTGGTGGGGGCGGCCGTCGTGGACACCGGTCGGCGCCACAACTTCCCCGCAGACCACCCCCTGGACGCCAGCGACGCCAAGGAGGAGGTCCTCTCCCGGGCGGACTTCATCCTGGCCCTGGAGGTGTACGACTTGTACGGCGCCCTGCGGGCTCCCGTGGACCGGACCACCCGCCGCGCCCGGCCCCTGGTGCGGCCTGAGGCGCGGGTGGCCCACATCACTGTGGGCGACCTGCACGCCCGGGGGTGGGTGCACGACATCAACCAGCTCCAACCCACGGACCTCACGGTGGTGGCGGACACCGCGGTGGCCCTCCCCGCCCTGGTGGAGCGCGTGCGCCGGCTCCTGGGGGTGGCTCCCGGGGCGTTAGCCCGCGAGGACCGGCGGCGCTTCGTGGAGCGGCTCCACCGGCAGGCCCAGGAGCAGGCGGACAGGACGTTGCGCCGAAGCTGGCAGGACCTGCCCGTCTCCCTACCCCGCCTGGCCTACGAGGTGGGACAGGTGCTGCGGGAGGTCCCGTGGCAGCTGGCCAACGGCCGTCTGGGCGGCTGGCCCCGGAGGCTGTGGCCCTTCCGCGAGCCCGACTGCTTTCTGGGGTACAACGAGGGCGCCGGGTTGGGCTACGGCATGGGAGTTTCCCTGGGAGCCTGCCTGGCGAACCGGGGCACCGGCCGGCTGGTGGTGAACCTGCAATCCGAAGGGGATTTCTTGTACACACCGGGAGCCCTGTACACCGCCAGCGCCCACCGCCTGCCCCTGCTGGTGGTGCTGGTCAACAACCGCTCGTACTACAACGACGAAGAGCACCAAGAGGAGGTGGCACGCGCCCGAGGCCGGCCCGTGGAGAACAAGGGGGTCGGGATCCGCTTGGACAACCCCGACGTGGACTACCGGAGGCTGGCAGAGGCGTTCCAGGTGTACGCGGAGGGCCGCGTGGAGGATCCGGAGGAACTGGGTCCCGCCCTGCGACGGGCGCTACGGGTGTGCGTAGAGGAGGGGCGTCCCGCCTTGGTGGAAGTCCTGTCCGCGCCACGGTAGGATGCTGGAGGGGAGCTGCCATGGCCAAGATCCAGCTCGTTTCCCTGCGGAAGACTTACGAGTTCCGGGGCCAGCTGGTGCGGGCCGTGGACGACGTGACCCTGGAGGCCCCGGAGGGCAAGATCCTGACCCTGCTGGGACCCAGCGGGTGCGGGAAGACCACTACCCTACGGTGCGTGGCGGGCCTGGAGCGGCCGGACGACGGGGAGATCCGGTTCGGCGACCGGGTGGTGTTCAGCCGGGCCCGCGGGGTGTTCGTGCCCCCGGAGCAGCGCCACATCGGGATGGTCTTCCAGTCCTACGCCATCTGGCCCCACATGACGGTGTTCGAGAACGTGGCCTACCCGCTGCGGGTGCGCCGCGTGGCGCCTGGGGAGGTACGCCGGCGCGTGCAGGCAGCCCTCGAACTGGTAGGGCTCGCGGCCCTGGCGGACCGCCCTGCTCCCTACCTCAGCGGCGGCCAGCAGCAGCGGGTCGCCCTGGCCCGGGCCCTGGTGTACGAGCCGCAGGTGCTCTTGCTAGACGAGCCCCTGAGCAACCTGGACGCCAAGGTGCGAGAGCAGGTGCGGGAGGAGCTGCGGACCCTCCAGCGGCAGCTCAACATTACCACGGTGTACGTGACCCACGACCAGATCGAGGCCCTGGCCCTGTCGGACGTAGTGGCGGTCATGCGGGATGGGAAGGTCCTGGAGGTGGGGTCGCCCCGGGACCTGTACGAGCGGCCCCGCACCCGCTTCGTGGCTCAGTTCCTGGGGACCACGAACCTGTTGCCGGGCCGGCTGGCCCACGTGGAGGGGACCACCGCGGTGGTGGAAACGCCCCGGGGAGTGTTGCACGCCCGGGCCGACGGGGTGGAACTCCGACCCGGCGAGTCTGTCCTGGCCAGCGTGCGGCCGGAGCACGTGACCGTGGGCCCCGCGGCCCAGGGGGAGCCCGGGACCTGGCTGGGCACCGTGCGCTCTGCCCTGTTCGAGGGCTCAGCCACCAAGTACCGCATCGACCTCGGAGATTTCACCCTCCTGGCCTACGGGGAGGCCGGCTGGAACCCGGGAGACCGCGTGGCCCTGCACTTCGACGCCCAAAAAGTGATCCTACTCCGGGACGAAGCCAGCTAGGCGCGTGTCGGGGAAAACCCTCCGGCGACGGGGGACCGGGGCCCCAAAAAATCGCTGCGCCTTGCGCTACGGGTGGGAGAACTGCGAGAACCACTCGCCCGGCAGGGGACGTCCTGCCCCCGCGGCCTTCGCGCGCGCTGGTAGACGACATGCGCCACCGCCGCGAACTCGATTCCGAGTCCCCAGTTCTTGTTCAGCAGGGTGACCTGAGCCGCCTCTGTTCTCCCAGGTACACGGCCTGCCACAAGGTCCGCGAGGAATCGGATGCGGTCCCGGTATCTTTCGAACCGCTCGTTTTCTAGATCCTCCCGTTCCGTCTCCCTCTCCAGAACACGGTGCACTTCCTCAAACGTCTTGGTACCGTATGTGAAGTACCCGCTCGACGCGGGAGGGCCGGAAAACACGATCACATCGCTCCTTGCCCAGGCTTCCTCGTCGAATTCGTGGGCTCGAATGCAGCTCAAATGCGTTCCCGCGCCGACCCACTCTCCGGAAACCAAAGGCTCGGCGGCATTCGTCGCACACGCCACAATGTCCGCGCCCTCTACCGCTTCCCGCGCGCTCTCCACCGCCACCACTTCCCGGCCAAGTTCCCCAGCGGCCTTCTCCACGAAACGCCGGCGATGCTCCGGATTCGGGCTGTAGACCTTGATCCGGCTCACGGGCCTCGTGCAGACCATGGCCCAAGCCGCCGTCTCCGCTTGCCACCCGGTCCCGAGGAGCGCTGCAGTCCGCGCGTCTTTCCTCGCGAGGTACGAGATCCCGATTCCCGTGACCGCCGCAACCCGCATCCTCTGCAAGTGCCCGTCGGTCATGATGGCCAGCGGTTCTAAGGTCTCCGCCCTATAGAGGAACACCAACCCCACGTAGCGGTTGCCCGGAGCAGCCGGAACCTTGACCCGGCGCCGGATCCCCTCCACCGTGGGATGGCTGACCAGATCCGAGTTGACACGCTGCGCCATCACCCCCCACCGTTCTAGGCCTCCCTCGATGGTCTTGAATGAGTAGTACGCATCAGGGCGCGACGTAGCCATGAAACTGTCACGCCGCGGCGCGTTCACCGCGCGACCCGCTGCCAGCTCCCGAAACGCCTCCTCTACGGTCCGGATGCAATCTTCCATGGGCAGCAACCGACGGACGTCCTCTTCATCCAGCAGGATGGTCATGCTTCCCTCCTCCGCCCTCCTCCCGTGCGCCGCGGCCACCGTCGCTGCGCTCCCCCACTACACGCTCCGCAGGCGCAAAAGCCGGACCGCGTTCTCATAAAAGATCATCTCCCGTTCCCTTTCCGAAAGGGTCGCGTTCTCGACTGCCCGAACGGTCTCGCGAATACACAGGAGGCCGTGCTGAGGATCGAAGGGAAAGTCCGTGCCAAACAGTACCCTCTCGGCGCCGAAAAAGGCCACGCCGCACTCGACTGCGGCTACCGACCCGTACAGCGCCGTGTCCGCATAGAAGCGCCGGAAGTACTCCAGCGGGCGCCGCTTCAGGCGCGCCCGCGCCACCAGGTCCTCCGGCTCGTCGGTTCGCGTGCCTAGCTGGTCTAGGCCCCAACCTACCCGTCCCTCGAAATACGGCACCATCCCACCCATGTGGTGCGTCAGGATCTTCAGCTCGGGCCAGCGGTCGAACACGCCTGAGAAGACCAAACGCGCCATGCAGATGCTCGTCTCGTACGGCCAGCCCAGGGCCCACCAGATGTCGTATTTCGAACGTGATTCCGTGAGATAGTCCGCCCTCCTCGGCGATCGCGTAGGGTGCAGCCACACCGGCACGTCCCGCTTCGCCGCCAGCTCAAATACTGGCAGAAATTGCGGGCTGTCCAACGGTTGTCCTTGCACGTCCGTAAAAATCTGCAGCCCCCACTGCTTCTCCAAGATGTGCCGGTAGGGCAGGTCGGCTCGGATCACGAAGACGTCCGTTTCTTCCGCAAGGTTGCCGATCCACTGCCATCGACGCACATCGAACCGGACACCTGCCACCCCTACCAGCTGCGCGAACACGAGGTTGCGGTTGAACAAACCGATGGTCAGGCCGTCCGGGCGAGCCGCGTTGAACAGGTGGTTGGCGGCGACCACACTTTCCGCCCCAGGCATGTTCTGCACCACGACCGCCGGCGTACCCGGCAGGTACCGCGGAAGGTGACGCGCCACGATCCGGGCAAACCGGTCGTACCCTCCCCGCGCCGTATACCCGACAAGGATGGTCACGGTCCTCCCCGTCAGCTGCGGTTGCGCCGTCGCGGGGAGTCCGAACAAAAGCAGTGAGACCCCGAGCACGAGCAGCGCCACACCGAAAGGCCAGCTGTACCGGGGCCCCGCCCGTTTCCGGGCCTCCTGTTCCAGTGTCGACAACGTCTTCATGCGTCCCCCTCCCTTGAATCGCCAAGCGTGGCCCGGGCTCCTCCTCGCGAATCGGACACGGTACGGCGGCGGTGAATCCTAGCTGCGCCCCGCACCTTGCCCCACCCACCTGCGGGTCAGGCCCACCACCACCACGCACAGGGCGCTCACCACCACACCCAGGGCGGCCATCCGCCCCGGTTGCGCGTCCTGCCACAGGTGGTAGAGGAGCGGCCCGATGGGCTCCGCACGGGGTGTGTACAGGAACACGGAGGTGCTGAACTCCCGCACGTAGATGGTGAACAGGATGGCCCACCCGGCCAGGAAGCCGGGACGGAGGAGCGGCAACAGCACCCGCTGGAAGGTCCGCACGAACCCCGCTCCGCACACGCGGCTGGACTCCTCCAGCTCTCGGTGGACCTGCACCATGGTGGCGGTCATGGACCGCAGACCGTAGGGTAAGAACCGGGTGACGTACCCGATGAGGAGGATCCACACGGTCCCGTAGATGGGAAGCGGGATCTGGACGTAAGCCCACAGCAGCCCGATGGCGAGGGCCGTACCTGGGAACGCCCAGGGAACGAAGGAGAGAGCCTCCAGCAGCCCGCTCAAGGCCGTGCGGCGACGTACCGCGAAGTACGCCACGAGGCTCGCCAGCAGCATGGCCACGGTCGCCCCACCGAGGGCCAGGGCCAGACTCACCCGGAGGGCCCGAGCCACACGGTCGCTCTCGAGCAGGAAGGCGTAGTGCCGCAGGGTGAGCCGCGGCAGCACGTCCCAGCTGGGGATCTCGTAGAAGGGGATGAGGGAGACGTACAAGAGCACCAGGAAGGGCACGAGGACGAGCATTCCCAGGACGAGAAGGGCCACGGCGGAGGCCACGTACCTCCAGGGGCCTAGGTCGATGAGGTGCGGTCGGTACCCCCGCCCTGTGATGGTGGCGTAGCGTTCTGAGATGCCCGTGACCCGTCGGTACAGGATCACAAAGGCCACCGCGATGGCGAGCTGGCTCACCGAGTAAGTAGCTGCCAGGTTGTGGTTGGGCGGGAACGCCGCCAGCGCCTCCCGGAAAACCTTGGTGCTGAACACCTCGATCCCCGCCGGGAGAGCGATCACGGCAGGCACATCGAAGCTCTCGATGGCCCGCACGAAGTTCAGCGTGGCCGCGGCCAGCACCGCAGGAACCACGAGGGGCACGGTCACCCGCCGCGCCACGTCCACGGCACTGGAGCCGGCCAGGCGCGCCGCCTCCTCCAGCGAGGGGTCCATGGCCCGGAGGGCCGCGGCGATGATGAGGAAGGCAAGGGGAGTCGTCACGAGCGCCTCCACGAAGATCATGCCCCCCAGAGAGTAGACATTCAGGGGGGGTAATCCGAGGGGGCGCAGGAGGGCCACGTTCAGAAGCCCGATCCGGGGACTCAGGACGAGGGTCCAGGAGGTGGCCACCAGGAGTGGCGGCAGCACGTTGGGGGCCAGGGCCACGAGCTCAAACAGGGTTCGGCCTGGAGCGTTCGTGCGGACCGTGATCCACGCGAGCACGAGCCCGAACAGTACCGAGAGGGCCGCGGTCCCCGCGCCGAACACGAAGGAGTTCCACATCAACCGGTAGGTGGCGGGATCGGAGTAGGCTGCCCGATAGTGGGCCAAGGTGAGACGGCCCAGGGTTCCCACAGGCGCATCGCTGAGGCTCCCGTAGAAGAGCATGGCCGTGGGGTAAAGGGTCAAAAACGCGAGCAGAAGCCCGACTCCCCCGCCGATCCAGGTGGTGGTCTCCACCCGGCCCCACGTCCGGGGCAGGGCCAGGGTTCGGGGGACCGCACCGCCGAGGTTCATCCTACCGCCTCCGGAACAAGGGACCCAGCTCGTCCCGCGCCTTGCGGAACTCCTGCTCGTCGAGATCTTCCATCAGGAGGATCCGCAGTTTCTCCGCGTCCTTGATGGGCGGGTAGATCCCGGGCACGAGGACGAACTCGCCCGTCTGGGCCAGCGCAATGAGCCCTGCGCGGGAGGTGAGGGTGTCGATGAGCAGCTTGCCCGCGTTAGGGTGGGGCGCGTTCTTCGCCAGCGCCACCAGGTGGGCGTCCGCCAGGACCGGGTTGAGCCGCACGTAGTCCAGGGGTGCTTCAGAGAACTGCCTCACGTACTTGACGTAGGTGACCCCCAAGGCGTACTCCTCGGCCACCAGCTTCTGCACCACGGGCAGGAAAGACTCCACCAGGCCCACCTGCTGTCCCAGCCGCTCCACAAAGGACCGCCACTGCCCGCCCAGCACCCGCCGCAGGTTCACCAGCCAGGTGGCGGTGGTGGTGTGGAGGGTGGGATCCGGCATCACCACCTTGCCGCGCCACTTGGGGTCCAACAGGTCCGCGTAGGTCTTCGGGGCTTCCTCCGGACGCACCAGCCGCGGTGTTGTACAGCACGCTGACCACCACCACGCGGTAAGAGGGCGACAGGATCCCGTCCCGGTCTCGAGTGGCGGGCGGGAACTCCTCATAGCTCGGGGAGGAGTAGCGCTGGAACACCCCCTGGGCCTTGAGGATCTTCATGGGGCCGCTGTTGGTCAGCACCACGTCAAACAAGCCCCTTCCGGACCTGTGCTCCGCCAAGGCCCGGTCCAGGACACGGGTACTGGCCGCCCGCCAGTACTCCACGGACACCCCGTACCGCTGCTCGTAAACTTTCCGGATCACGTCGAAGGCGTCCGCCTCGAGGGAGCCGTACACCACCACCCGGCCCTCCCTTCGGGCCCCGGCCACCACCTCCGGAGGAGCCTGTCCAAGAGCGGCAACCGCCAGGGCCAGCACCACCAGACACACCTGCGCGGTAAGGCCCAACCTCTTCATCGGGATCCCCCCTTTCGTTTCGTCGTCCAGCGCCCCTCGGCGCACTCCCTCAGCCACCGAATCGGAACAGCTCCTTGAACACCCGCACCACGGAGGAGGGTGTGCGGAGCACTTCCTCCACCAGCCGCAAGCACTCCTCCCCGGGCAGGAAGGCCAGCTCAAACCCCGCCCGCTCTGCCTCCGCCACGAAGTCGCGGTCCTGGCTCAGGCGTCGGAACGCCTCCCGGTACCACCGCACCAGCTCCGGGCTCGCCCCGGGCGGCGCCACGAAGGCCCGCGCCATCCGGTCCGGCACGTCCTGCAGCCGGAGCACCGCCTTTGCCACCGGCTCCGTCACCAGGTCCCCGGCCACCGGCACCTCCCGCAGCTCCGGGTCTCTCGGCGTCCCAGGCAGACTCCGGACCAGGGGCCGCAGCAGCCCCCGCTGGACGTGGGGCCGGAGGCTGGTCCAGGAGATGCCGATCCCGTCCGCTTCCCTCTTCTCGATGGCGAGGAAGATCTCCGGGCTCCCCGAGTACCCCGTGACGATCCTCACGTTCAACCCACCCCACTGCCGGAGGTCCACCCGCATCCCCTCCACGGAGGCCAGCTGCGCCAGCACCAGGTTCCGGTTGAACAGACCCAGGGTGTAGCCGTCCGAACGCAGCACGTTGTACAGGCCCCCTTCATCCCCTCACGTCCTGTCCGCCGCCCGCCGATCACGCACCGCAAGTTTCGCCGCCCGCTGCAGCCACCCCGCAACCCCCGCGGAGGCGGCCAGCAGGGTGACCCCGAGCCCGAAGACGGGTCCATAGGTCCCGAACCGGTCGTACGCGATGCCTCCCGCGAAGGCCCCCGCCGCGGCTCCCAGCTGGTGCACCAGGGACGCCAGCCCCACCGCCAGGCCGGGTGCGGAGCTTTGGAACAGGCTCAAGGCCAGGGTGTTGGTGGGGGCGATGGTAGCGAAGTGGGTGACCCCGAAAAGGGGCGCGAAGAACCACACGCTTCCCGTCCCTCCCAACACCAAGACCGCCAGGGCCGCAGCCCGCACGCCGTACAGGACCGCCAGGACCGCGCCCTGGCCCCAACGGTCTGCGCTGTAACCCGTGACCACCGTGCCCAGGAGGTTTGCCACGGCCAGCGCCGAAAGCGCTGCCGCCAGGGCTGCCTCGGACACCCCTATTCCCCGGGCGTAGGGGACGAAGTGGTTGTCCACAAGCCCAGAGTCCGTGAACCCGCAAACCGCGTACGGAGCCAAGAACACCCAGAAGCGCGGGTCCCGCAGCAGCGCCCTGGCTCCTGTTCTGCCCGCCGTGCGTTGCCCCGCCCCTCCCGCCGCGCCCTGCCCGTTGGACCGCATGGCCCACCCCGTCGTTGCCGCCAGGGACGCCGCCAGGGCCGCCAGGAACCAGAAAACGGGCCTCCATCCCCAGCGGGCCACCGCCAGTACCTGGGCGGGCACCACCAGCAGCTGGCCCGCGCTCATCCCCGCCACCACCGCCGACAGGGCGAAGCTGCGCCTGCCCTCGGGCACGAGGTGGCGAACCGCCACCGAGGCGGTCACGTGAGACGCTCCGGAGAACCCCGCAGACGCCAACACCCCGTAGAAGAGGTACAGGCCTCCCAGGGCCCGTGCCGCGGTGGTGCCCACCAGTCCCACGGCCACGAGCCCCAGGCTCACCGCCATCACCCGCCCCACCCCGAACCGTTCGGACGCGGGACCCGCTACCACGTTGCCGAGGCCGTACACCAGCAGGCTCAGGGAGGACACGGAAGCGATCCGGGCCCGGGAGGAGGAATATTCCGCCTCCCACGGCAGGACGTACACGCCGAAGCCGCTGCGCACGCCCATGCTGAGGGCCAGGGTGCAGAAGGGCAGCACCACCCACCGCCAGCGGTCTCTCACCCCCGTTCTACGGCCACCCCCGTGCCGGGGCCGGCCACCGGCTGAACCGGATGTCCGTGCTTTGCGCGGTAGTAGTTCCACGCCCGGCCGAAGTGGTCGTAGGGAACGTCCGGACCCGTCCGCCGGGCCACCTCCTCCGCGGTCCACACCACGGGCCGGCCTGCGGACCGCGCCGCTAGGTGGAGGCGGGCGGACTGCTCGAGGAAAATGGCCTTGACGCAGGCCTCCCCCACGGTGCGCCCCACCACCAGCTGTCCGTTGCCCCGGAGGAGGACCGCCTCTCCGGTTCCCAAGGTCTCCGCCACGGCCCGCCCCAGGGCCGCGTCCGTAATGAGGAAGGGCGTGTGGAACACGGGGACCTCCACCCCGAGGAAGGCCCCGAACCCGTGCACGGGCCGCAGGGGTTCCCCCAGGGTGCTCCACGCGGTGGCCGCGAAGCTGTGGGTGCGGCACAGGGCGTCCACGTCTGCCCGCCACCGGTACACCTCCGTGTGCATCCACACCTCCAGGGGCGGCTCCGCCTGCCCCCGGACCACCTGCCCGTCCAGGTCCATCACCAGCAGGTCCGCAGGGTCCCGCAGGAGGGACGGCGCGTAGCGCGGGGTGACCACAAACCGAGAAGATCCCTCCAGCCGGGCACTCACGTGGCCGTAGGCCTCCACCAGCCCCTCCCCGGCCAGGACCCTGCACGCCCAGAAGACCTCTTCCCGCAGCTGGCGCTCCGTCACCGTCCCTCCTCCGGCTCCCACACCCACGTGTCCGTGCGCCACCCTGTCAGGTCGTAGTCGTTCAGGCAGCGGTCCACCAGGGCCAGGAAGGCGTCCAGGAGGCCCCGCTGCCGGGCGAAGGTCAAAAGGTCCAGGCGCATCTGCTCGTGGTTGCCGGAGTAGTTGCGCTCGTACAGCTCGTGGCGGCCGCCGAACTCCGTGCCGATGGCGTCCCACACCAGCTTGAAGAGCTTCACCCGCTCCTCCGCGGGCAGGCCCGTGCCCCGGTAGTAGCGGTCGATCAAGGGCCGCAACTCCTCGCTCTGCAAGTCCCGGTAGCTGGACACCGTGTACAGGGGGCTGCCGCCCAGGATGAGTTCGAAGACCTCTTTCACCCGAGGCCACGCCAAGGTGGCGAAGAGCCGGGCGGTGGCCGCGTACTCTAGGCGGGGGATCACGCTGCCGCCGGGCCCCGGCTGCGGGTCCAGGGCCATGGCGGAGGTCATGGCCCACACCAGGTTCCGCCAGCCGATGACCTCCCCCAGGTGGGCCTGCACACCTCGGAAGGCGTCGGTACCGTTGGCAGCCAGGGCCTTGGCCAGCAGCCCGCACATGAAGTCCAGCTTGACCCCCAGCCGCGTGCTGGCTTGGAGGTTGTACCGGTTCAAAAACCCCGAGGCCGCGTAGAACTGCTGCGCCTTGTCCACGTCCCGGTACACCAGGACGTGCTCCCAGGGGATGAAGGCCTCGTCGTAGATCAACACCGCGTCGTTCTCGTCGAACCGGCTTGAGAGGGGATGGTCGAAGGGACTCTCCGCCCGCAGTTCGTAGGACGGGCGGCTGATCAGCTTCTGCCCCCGGGTGTTCATGGGGGCGATGAACACCAAGGCGTAGTCCTCCGCCTTGCCCTTCTCCAGCATGGCCGCGCTGGCGCTGTTCTGCGCCACGAAGGTGGCGTGGGTGAGGGCGGAGGCGGTGGCCAGCATTTTGGCCCCGCTCACCACGATGCCCCCGTCCGTCTCCCGGACCACCCGCAGGAACACGTCGCCCACCTCGTGGGCCTGCTTGGTGCGGTCCACGGGCGGGTTCACCAGGCAGTGGTTGAGGAATAAGACGCGGCTCGCGTACTCTCGATACCACCGCGCCGCGTTCTCCGCGAAGGGCTCGTAGAACTCCGGGGCCGCGCCCAACGTGGCCATGAAGGACGCCTTGTAGTCAGGGGTGCGCCCCATGAAACCGTACGTGAGCCGCGCCCAGCAGGCGATGGCGTCTCGGGCCTCCAGCAACTCTTGCGGCGAGTAGCTGGGCTGGAAGAACTTGTGGGTGAGGATGCCGAACCGGTCTCGGGCCGTGAGGACGTCCCGGTACTCCGGGTCGTGCAGAGCGTCGTACAGACGGGCGATGGAGCGGGCTGCGTTGCGGAAGGCCGGGTGGGCGGTCACGTCCCTCACCCGCTCCCCGTGGAGGTACACCTCCCGGCCGTCCCGCAGGCTCTCCAGGTACTCCGCCCCGGTCAGGGGGCGAGCGCTCACTTCCAGCATAGTCCACCCTCCTTCACGCCGGCGCGCGGACCCGCGAGGGGCGGACCCGCCGCACCAGGTAGTCCCACGCCTGCCGTACCAACTCCGGCGGGTAGCAGTGCTCCCGCTTGCGCAGGGCCTCCTCGTCGCTGGACCAGGTGACCAGCGGTCCTGCGGCCATGGCCCAGAGCTGTTTGCGGCACGCCCGTTCCAACAGGATCGCCCCCACCACCGCGGTGGGGACGTCGGGCCCCACGGTCACGATCCCGTGGTGCACCAGCAAGGCCGCGTTGCGTCCCCCCAGGGTCTCCGCCAACGCCTGTCCCAGTTCCCGGGTGAGGATCAGGTCGCCGGTCTTGGTGAAGCGGGCCACGTCCGGCGGTACGAAGAACGTACCCTCGTGGGAAATCGGGCGCAGGGGCTGGCCGAGGGACGCGAAGGCCACTGCCGCGGGCGCGTGGGTGTGCACCACACACTGGACGTCCGGCCGCGCCCGCATGATCTCCGTGTGGATGGGGTATTCCGCGTGCCTGCGGCCGGAGCCCTCCAAGACTTCCCCCTCCCAACCCACCAACAACACCCGGTCGGGCTCCACCTCCTCGAAGCCCCACCCCGCCGCCTTCATCCACACGCCCCGCCCCGCGGGGTCCCGGACGGAGACGTGCCCCCACACCAAGTCTCCGTGGTCCTCCAGGCCCAGCACCTGAGAGGCCAAGGCCACCAGCTCCCGAAGCTCCTCCGCCCTCACCGGAGACCCTCCTGATATGGCAGGGACCGGTCAAGCCCTGCCCGTGGTTCGCCGTTTCATGATCGCCTCCCAGCTGGGCGACTGACCGACGCGGAAGGCCACGAGCG
>Ga0308416_1000073_pt1 | contig 33197 bp, 29 predicted proteins | sample HotsprSampleOS60_FD_203468 | JGI IMG/M metagenome (GOLD analysis project Ga0308416, IMG submission 203468) | Hot spring phototrophic mat microbial communities from Octopus Spring, Yellowstone National Park, Wyoming, United States - 20090730_OS60 ... | reverse complement strand
TTCATCTAGAATCGTCCAAGCGCGGGCAACCTATGGCCTGGAGCGAATTTCGGAAGGTGCTAGGTTCTCTCTTGGGCAGACAGATCAGCCGGCCGCGCCATACACTAGTCCGCGATCCTGAACAAGCTGATGCTTTGCTCAGATTGTGGACGCCCAGCGGGCGAATCTCACGCAGATGAGATCCCCGCGCATCGTCGGTTAACTGGTTCCTGAACGACCCCACTGGAGGATAGCCCGCGCGAGGAGATCGGCGTGGAGGGGAGAAACCTGCGCGAGAGTCGGCGTGAATTGCCGGCGCTGGGGATTGGTTCGGGCAAGAGATACGAGTGGTGCTCGCCCAAGAGGAGATCAAGGCAGGGCATGCGGTCGAAGACCGCGGTCATGCGAGAAAGACAGGCGTGATGCCATTTGTTGTTCACGTGATTCGCTGCGTGCTAGGTGCCTGATGGACGCAGGTCAACTTCTGCGCGCCGGGTTAGCTTGGCTAGGCGCGTGTCAGAGGATTCATTAGCCCTGCCCCATTCTGAACGCGCCCCACCTATCCTCAGAATCTGCTACAATATAGGCACTAGCCCCAATAGCTCAGGTTGGATAGAGCGTTTGCTTGCGGAGCAAAAGGTCGGGAGTTCGAGTCTCTCTTGGGGCACTGAGTCAAGAGATTGAAGGTTGGAGCGTTACGCCCTGATCTTCAATCTCTTTTTTGTGCCATGTCGCCGCAGATTCGCGTTGCGCACTTGTGCAAGTACTACCAGGTGCACGAGAAAGAGCCTGGCCTGATGGGCAGCTTGCGCGCTTTCGTAGCCCGCAAGTACCGGACGGTCAAAGCTGTGGATGATGTGTCGTTCGACATCGAAGCCGGCGAAGTGGTGGGCTTTCTAGGCCCCAACGGGGCCGGCAAGACCACCACCCTCAAAGTGCTCGCCGGCTTGCTCTACCCCACCAGTGGACATGTCACGGTGATGGGGTTCGTCCCCCACAAGCGCGAACACGCCTACCTCAAGCAGTTCACCCTGGTGATGGGGCAAAAGCAACAGTTGCTCTGGGACCTACCGGCGGTCGAGACCTTCCTGGTCAATCAAGCCATCTATGAAATCCCCAAGGCCGAATACCAAGCCACGCTGAAGGAGCTGGACGACCTCTTGGAGCTGGGGCCGCTGATGAAGAAGCAGGTGCGCAAGCTGTCGCTCGGCGAACGTATGAAGTGCGAGCTCGCCGCTGCGCTGCTGCACCGCCCAAAGGTGCTCTTCTTGGACGAGCCGACGATCGGCTTGGATGTGACGATGCAGGTGCGCATCCGCGAGTTCATCGCCGAATATAACCGCCGGCATGGGGCGACGATCCTCCTCACCAGCCACTACATGGCAGACGTGACCGCGCTGTGCGATCGCATTATCGTGATTGACAAGGGCAAGTTGCTCTACGACGGCGACTTTCGCGCGCTGATCGAGCGCGTAGCTCCCTATAAGATCCTGCGCCTACAATTTGAACAGGCGGTGAGCTGCGAGCAGCTCGCCCCCTTCGGCAAGGTAGATACCTGCGATGGACTGACGGCTGTGCTGCACGTGCCGCGTGACCGCGCGCCAGAGGTCGCCGCCCAGTTGCTTACCCAGATCAAGGTGGACGACGTGACCTTTGAGGATCCACCTGTCGAGGACATCATTCGTCAAGTGTTCGCGGGAAAGGTCGCCGGGCTGGGAGAAGCGCCGGCGCAGGCACCACTGGAAGCCGCGCACCTGCGCTGAGCCGGCGGTCGAGCAGGGCAAAGGCCGCTGCGGCCAAGACCGACAGTCCGATCGCTGCCGCAAAGAGCGGGACGTAGCCGAGCGTGTTCTGTAACCAGCCGCCGATCGGTGGGGCAACTGTCGGCCCGATGTTCGCCGCCAGCGACATCACGACGCCGAGGATGAAATATTCGCTGCGCAGCACGGCGTTCACGGCATATACCCTGTAGAGGACGCGCGTGATCTGGGCAAAGGCGACCTGGATGAAGATCGCCAGTGCGCCCAACAACAAGTTGGGGCTGAGCGCGAATACGGCGATGGCAGCCGCGCTGATGAGCGTGCTACTGATGAGCGCACGCCGATATCCTAGCCCCTCCGCCAAGCGCGGCGCCAATAACGCTGCCAGCGCGCCAATCAGCGCGTTGAGGCCGATGATCACCCCCACCGCTGCATCGCTTGCCCCAAACCAATCACGCAGGAGCAGGTTGAAGAAGGTGAACAGCATCGCCTCGGCCAGGAGCAGCAGCATGAAAGGGACGCTCAGCGCATAGATGCGCAGCCGCTGGCCAAGCAGCACGCGCGGGTTAAGGTAGCGCGCGGGATGCACGTCCGGCAGACCGGCTGTCGCGTCCTGGTGGCTTGGCCTTCGTCGCGCGATCAGCACGAGCGGGATGGCAGCCAGAGCGCGGACCACAAATGAAGCGGCCAGCACAGCGCGGTATGAAGCGGCGCTCTGCGGCTCGCTTTGAAGCAGCGGGGCGATCAGCGCGGGTAAGCCGCCGGCGGCAATGCTCCCTATTAGCACGGCCAGCGTGCGCGTAAAGTCGCTTAGCCCAAACACGACAGCGCGATCGTCCGGCCTGGAGGCATCGGCGAGAAGCGAGACGCTGGCGAGGCCGAACATCACCGTGCCGAACCCGCTGAGCGCCTCGGCAGCCAGGATCACCTCCGGCACAGGCGAGAGCACAGTGGGCAGGCGGATGAGGCTGGCGAAGAGCGCGCCGAAGGCCAATGCCCGTCGTCGCCCGATCAAGTGAAAGACGGCGATTGCCGGCAGGGCGAGCACAAGCCCGCCGATCTGGCTGGCAGCGTGAAAGCCGCCGATCCAGCCGCGGTCGAATCCCAGAGCCTCTAAATAGAAGTTGATGAGCGTGGTGGGGAAGGCAAAGCTGAAGAAATGAACCGCGATCCAGACGATGTAGAGCCGGGCGATCGGCGTGAGCACGGGCTGAGTATAGCGATCCCTGAGGGGCGGGGAGCGTGCTGCGAAGGGCGCGGGAGATAGACCCGCCCATCGGGGCAGGCTGCGTAGGATAATCGCGCCGTCTAACGAATGAACATTCTGTGCATCGCCAGCGAGTGCGTTCCCTACGCCAAAACCGGCGGGCTGGCCGACGTGGTGGGCGCATTGCCGCACTACCTGCGCGCTTTAGGCCACCAGGTGCTCGTGGTCATCCCTCGCTATGGGTGGATCGATGGCAGCCGCTACGGCCTGCGTTGGTTTCATGGGCCGATGGGCGTCTGGATGGGCGATACGCTGGAGTGGTGCGCCGTGCATGTCGCCGATAGCCAAGGGGATCCCGTGCATTTCATCGAAAGCCAGAAGTACTTCGATCGGCCAGGTCTGTATCACGACGAAGATTTTCACGATTACGCAGATAACCCGCGCCGCTTCGGCTTCTTGACGCGCGCCGGCTTGCAACTGTGCAAGGACATCGGCTTCGCCCCCGACGTCGTGCATGTTCACGACTGGCACACCGCTCTTGGCCCAGCGTATTTGAAGATCTGGCATTGGAACGACCCCGTGCTGGGGAACGCCGCTAGCCTACTCACCATTCATAACATCGCTTACCAGGGCAAATATCCAGCGGAGCACATGAATTATCTGGGCCTGGGATGGTCGAACTTCACGGCGGACAAGTTCGAGGACTACGGGGCGATCAACTTCCTCAAAGGCGGGATTGTCTACGCGGACATGGTGAACACGGTCAGCCCGACGTATGCGCGCGAGACGCGCACGCCGGAGCAAGGGCATGGTCTGGCGCCCTATCTGAACAATAAAGGCGAGAACTATGTCGGCATCTTGAACGGTTGCGACTACACGCGTTGGAATCCAGAGACCGATCAGCTGATCCCTGCGCGCTACTCGGCTCACGACCTCTCAGGCAAGGCCGTCTGCAAGCGGGTCCTTCAGGAGAGAATGGGGCTAGAGGTCGCGCCGGATATGCCGATCATCGGCATCGTCAGCCGGTTTGTGGAGCAGAAGGGCCTGCACCTGTTAGCCCAGTGCATCGAGGGCATCGTGCGCGAGATGCGCGTCCAGTTTGCCATCCTGGGCAGCGGTGAGAAGTGGCTGGAGCACGTCTTCGGCTCGCTGCCGGCGCGTTACGGAGGACGGATCGGCAGCTTCATCGGCTACAGCGAGGAGCTGGCGCACTTGATCGAGGCCGGCTCGGACTTCTTCCTAATGCCGTCCCTGTTTGAGCCATGTGGCCTGAACCAAATGTACTCCCTGCGCTATGGGACGCTGCCCATCGTCCGCGCCACGGGGGGACTGGATGACACAGTGCAACAGTACGACGAGCGGACAGGCGAAGGCACGGGCTTCAAGTTCTACGAGCCGAGCGCGCACGCGATCTATTACACCGTCGGGTGGGCAGTGAGCACATACTACGATCGTCCACAGCACATCCAGCGCATGATTCGCGCAGCCATGGCCCAGGATTTCTCGTGGGAGCGCAGCGCGGCTGCGTATGTCCAGGTCTACGAGAGGGCGATACAAAATAAACGCGCTTCATAATCGGTAAAGGCCAGAACTCATCTCGGAAAGGGGGCGGGTGTTCTTGGCGCAACCGGTGGTCATCGCACGGGGTCACCGAGGTCCTGCCTCACCCTGCCATTGTGAGCGCCGGCGGAGTATCTCAGCTCGCGGCGAACAAAGTTGCCGCAGGGTGGCCGAGGCAGCAGACTTGTGGATGCCGCTCAGCATATTCCCCCGCACGCGGGGGAATAAAAGGGGGCTTCCCCCGCGTCCTGGAAACAGCGACTGCGCTACTGCGCCGTTGTTTGCCCCAGGCCAAATGATGGCTCCGCCATCATGAGCTTTTAGGGGGAGTTTTAGTCAGGATGTTTGGTGGCCGTGCGGGGCGTTGGTTGGGCGGGCGTTGAGAGGCTTCGCTTAGGTACACACTAAATCGAGGCACAGCTACAATATGTCAAAGCCTCCATGACCAGCTCGCCAGAACGCTTAATTGCACCGATTCGGGAGCTTTACCAGCGCGCACTGGCCTTAGAGGAACGATTTCGCGATGTTCTGATGCGCACTGCGCCGGATTATCGGGAGAGCGCGCGCAACCTGCTTCACTACCTAGCGCTGCGCCAAATGGATATCCGCGATTTGCAAGACGAGCTGGCATCGCTCGGCCTCAGCTCGCTGGGGCGATCCGAAGCCCACACGCTCCACACGCTGGAAAGCGTGCTGATGGCGCTACATTGCTTAATTAAGCGCGAACCGCCCCCCAGTGCTTCCATGGCCGTGGACTTTAGGCGAGGCCGTGCGTTGCTTCACGAGCATACCTGCCGCTTGTTCGGCCCGCTGCCTCCCGGCCGCTCCGTGCGCATCATGGTGACCATGCCCTCCGAGGCTGCGCACAACCCCAGTTTAGTGCGCGACCTGCTCGCTGCGGGCATGGACGTGATGCGCATTAACTGCGCGCACGACAACCCGGAAGCCTGGCTTAAGATGATCGAGAACCTGCGGCGCGCTGAACGCGAGCTGGGGAGAACGTGCAAGATCTGTGTCGACCTGGCCGGCCCTAAGCTGCGCACGGGTCCGCTGGCGACGACCGCGCGGGTGATCAAGCTGCGGCCTGAGCGCGATATTCGCGGGCGCGTGATCAAGCCGGCGCAGGTTTGGTTCGTCCGGCCCGGTCAAGCGTGTGACGGATCGCCGGCCGTGCCGTTGGCCGGAGCAGCGCTCGACCACGCCCAGCCCGGCGATGCGTTCGTCCTGCGCGATACGCGCGGTCGCTATCGAGTCTTGAAGATCGTCACCCGGCGCGATGACGCCGTGTTGGCTGAGTGTGACCGCACCACCTATCTAGAGACCGGCATGCCCGTCAGCCTCTTGCGCAGCAGGGCTACGCTAGGTGAGCTGCGAGTTGGCGATCTGCCGGTCGTCACCGAGCCATTCATGCTGCGAACCGGCGACCGATTAATCATGACCAACGACGACACCCCTGGCCAGCCGGCAGTGCGCAGTCCCGATGGTCAGATCATCCGTTATGCGCAAATCAGTTGTTCGATTGGCGCGACTTTCGCGGCGATCTCGCCCGGCCAGTCAATCTGGTTCGATGACGGCAAGATCGGCGGGCGCGTGTTAGATAACGACGGCCAGAAGATGCTGATCGAGATCACGCAGACCAGCCCGGCCAGTGGTGCGAAGTTAGGCGCAGAGAAAGGCGTCAACGTGCCTGGCGTTCATCTTGACATCCCCGCCATCACAGACAAAGACATGGCCGACCTGAGCATTGTCGCCCCGCACGTGGACATGATCGGCCTCTCCTTTGTGCGTGGCCCGGACGATTTCTGGGCCTTGCGCCGGGCGTTGAACGATCTAGGCGCACCGCATATCGGTGTGATCCTGAAGATCGAAACGCGATTGGGCTTTGAGAACCTGCCACGCTTGCTGCTGGCCGGCTTGCAGGCACCCCCCATCGGGGTGATGGTGGCGCGTGGTGACCTAGCTGTCGAGGTGGGCTTCGAGCGACTGGCCGAAGTGCAGGAGGAGATCCTCTGGTTATGTGAAGCAGCGCATCTGCCCGTGATTTGGGCAACGCAAGTCTTGGAGAGCATGGCCAAGACCGGCGCGCCGTCGCGGGCCGAGGTCTCCGACGCGGTCATGAGCGGCCGCGCGGAGTGCGTCATGCTGAACAAGGGCGCTTATATCGTCGAAGCGGTGCGCTTTTTGCGCGACGTGCTGGAGCGCATGGAAACCCATCAGTTCAAGAAGCGCTCGCGCTTCCGCCGGCTCGCCATCGCTCAGCTCGACTGACATTGGGTGCGCTCTCTCCCGGCGGGCGATCTTTGCTCGGCTAGGCCATGCAAATTCCCGAGTTCCTTGCGCGATGCAGCTGGCTAAATCGAACGCACGGCTACGCTGCTATCATCACAAGCAGTCGTGACAAACCGTCCGCGTTCTCGTTCATTTGCGCTAGTCTTTGTGATGCTCGTGGTAGGCGCGGTTGCGCTGTTGGCCGGCGCGTTATCCGCCCAGCCAATCTCGCAGGGGCCGGCGTCGTTGCTGCTCGGACCAATTCAACAAGCGTTTACGAACCTGGGCCGCACCTTAGGCGGGTTGTTTCGCGATAGCAGCGATCTGGTGGATCTGCGCACGCGCGTTGAGGCATTGCGTCGCCAGGTCACGGCGCTGGAGGCCGAGAACATCCGTCTGCGTGAATTTCAGGCTGAGATCAAGCAGTACCGCGACCTCCTGCGCTTCGCCAGCGATAACCCCACCTACGAGGTGGTCGGCGCCGATGTGATCGGGATGGCCGACATGCTGAAGTGCGAGGGAGTGAATCCTCAGTCGCCGACGGCAGGCAAATGCGCGAACGTCATCGCCAGCGACCCCAGCCCGTTCGTGCGCTATATCACGATCAACGCCGGAGCTCGGGACGGCATAGAGGTTGGCATGCCTGTCGTGGCCGGGGGATTGGCCTTGGTGGGCAGGGTGGGCAAGGTCAGCCATGCCACCGCACAAGTGCAGTTGCTGACCGATCCGGCGTCCTTCGTCAACGTACGCATGGTGGAATCGCGCGCTTCCGGCACGGTGGCCGGCACAAGCGAAGGCATCTTGCTGCTACAAAATGTGCTGCAGACTGAGCCACTTAAGCCCGGAGACCTGATCGTGACCAGCGGTCTGGGCGGCATGTTGCCGCAAGGGCTGCCCATCGGCGCCGTGGAGCGCGTCATTAGCCAGGACGTGGAAACCACCCAGCAGGCGATCGTGCGGCCGGGGGTGGACTTCGACAAGCTCGAGGTGGTTTTGGTGATCACGCGACCGCGCGCAGCACAGCTGCTGACGCCTGCGCCGGCCTCGCCCGCGCGCTGAAATAAAAATCCGCTCCTTGTGGGGAGCGGAAAGTCAATGATTCTTGGCCCGTCCTTCAGCTTAAATAGGGCCGAATCTTTGCCATGAGCTGCTCTTTGGGACGATAACCCACCAATCGCTCGACGGGCTCCCCGTCCTTAAACAGGATCAGCGTGGGGATGCTCATCACGCCGAACTTCATCGCAGTCTCGCCATTAGCATCTACGTCGAGCTTGCCCACCAGCATCTTGTCGCCGTTCTCTTCGGCGATCTGCTCGACGATGGGGGCGATCATCTTGCACGGGCCGCACCACTCTGCCCAAAAGTCCACAAGCGCCACGCCTTTGCGCTGTTCCACCATCTGCTCAAAATTGGCATCAGTGAGGATAACCGGCTTAGCCATGGTTCTTCTCCTCAAAAGGATACGTTGCCCTTGATCATACCGCATCCCACGTGGGTCTTGAGGCAAGGGGCCTTAATAATGTCTGTGATGAGACATCATCTCTATAGGCCCATTTGTGCTGCGCAAAGAGTTCTGTTCTACCGGTCTATATCTCCCTGTGGGGTTGCACTAGGCAGTTCGGGCGTGGGTGTCGGGGATGGTGCATCGGTCGCCAGCGATGTCGCAGTCGGCTGTAACTCTACAGTGGGAGGATGCGACGGCGCATCGGTTGGCGAAAGCGTGCCGGAGGGCGACGGCAGCGTGGCGGACGACGCAATCGGGATGAGCGGATCGGGGGGGTGGCGCGTCGGCCGAGCAACGCGCGCCGGCTTTGTTGGCCGAGCAGGCGGCGTCCGCGTGGGCGTAGGTGCAACGTAACCCAGCGGTTGTCCCCCGACCCACACAGGGACGCGCGTGGGCAATGGGTTGGACGTCGGGCGCGCCGGTTCAATGGTGGGCGCAGCCGGCGAAGGTAGGACGAGTGGCACGGCTTGCACCTCGATGAATCCCCCCGTCGCGCGCGGGGGGGTGCTCGTCGTCCCCAGCGGGGAGGATGGAACGAGCAGGGCGCTCAGAGCGGCGACGAGCACCGCAGCACTGCTCAGGCCGGCGAGCAGCCCCAGGCGCAGCACGTTGCGCTGCGCCGGCGCTGGCGTCCCGCTGCGTCCTCTCATAGCGGTCGGCGCCGGCCCAGCGCTGGGCACACCCGATGCGCGCGCATCCGCAGCACGCAGCGCCGCCGCAAAGCTGCGGGCCAGTGCACCTGCTGAAGCTGGGCGCTGAGCGGGCGATTTGTCCAACGCCTGCATCAATACATCGCCAATGGCGCGCGGCAGGGTTGGACAGACCTCGCTCGGATGGGGCGGGGGTTGCTCGATGTGCTGGCGGGCGATAGCGACATCCGTGCTCCCTTGAAAGGGCGTGCGTCCGGTCAGCGCGTAGTAAATCGTCACACCTAACGAGTAGATATCCGAGGCAGGAGTTAAGGTGTAGGCGCCGGCTGCCTGTTCAGGCGACATGAACAGCACCGATCCGACCCGCGCTGTAGTCGCCGTGTAAGCAGTGGCGTCGGGCAACTTGGCCACGCCGAAGTCGGTGAGCACAGCCCGCCCATCCGGGCGGATGATGATGTTGCTCGGCTTTACATCTCTATGGATGACGCCTCTGCGGTGGGCGTAGTCCAGCGCGCTGGCGATGTCGGCCAAGATGCGCCCTGCGACCGGCGGCGAAAGCGGCCCTTGGCGCGCCACCAGCGCGCTGAGCGTCTGGCCGGCCACGTATTCCATCTCAATGTAAGGCGTGCCTTCGTGCACGCCGACTCGGTGGATGCGCGCGATGTTGGGATGGTTCAACGCCAGTCGGCCTTCAAATTCAAAGCGGCGGCGGGCGGTCGGGTCCGCGGTCAGATGAGGTGCCATCAACTTCAGCACGACCAAGCGGCCATCCGGGGCGGTAGCGCGATACACCACCGACATGCCGCCGCGCCCGATCTCCGTCAGGTCCGTGTAAGGGCCGAACTGTTGCATGTTAGACGTTCACTGCGGTGAGCGCATATCCAGATCCATCGGCAGCGATGTACTCGTAGATCACCCCATCCTCATCACACCAGAGCTGGCCGCTGAGCTGGCCGTTGACTATCTGGTAGTGTTGTAGCTGTTTCTCCCCAAAGCGGGTGCGGTGGCGTTCGTCGGATTGGCGCCGGTAAGTGAGGCGCACCTCGGTGGGCCGAAAGGTGATCGCATCGAGCACAAAGGCGTCGAAGGTGCGCGCCTGGCCGACGGATAGCCGGCTGTGCCAGATCACCACCATGTGACACAGCGGCGTGTTCCACAGGATCTCGATGTCATCTCGCCAGTGGACGGATCGCTCATGTACCTGAGCCCTGTGACGCCAACAGATGGTCGCGCGGTCGCGCGCTTCGCCCAGCACGCAAATCCGGCTCTCGCGCATCCCGAACAAGCCGTGGATGCTGAACGCAAGCAGGCGCAACTGCGCATCGAGCTGGATGGTCATTGCGTCGCTGCGCGGCTCGCCAAAAGGGTGGATGCGGACCGTCTCGTTATCAATCTGAATCCCCTGCGACACCCGAATGGCCTGCCAGCGCTCATCAGCGGTCACGTTGCCGGCGGCGTCGAATGCCTGGTAGATGCCCTTTCGATGATCGCTTAGCATAAAGCTAGAATTGCAGAGCGGCAAACTAATTATAGATGGATGCCGAGATCGCCTTTGGCATAGCCAGCTTATTCCTCTTGCTGCTGGTCAATGCCTTCTTCGTCTTTGCCGAATACAGCGTGGCCGTCTCGCGCAAGACGCGCATCGCGGCGCTGGCCGAACAGGGAAGCGCGCCGGCCAGGGTGGTGCTGGGCGTCATGGAAGACCCCGAGCAATTCTTCGCGGCGACGCAGGTGGGCGTGACGCTGACGTCGCTGGCGGTGGGCGCGCTGAGCGAGCCGGCGTTCAGCCGGCTGCTGACCCAGGCCCTGGCAACGATTGGCGTGCTCGTCCCTTTCGCCTCTTGGCTAACGCCGTTCGTCGGCGCGCTGGCTGGCTTGCTCGTCGCTTCTTACTTTCAAATCGTGCTGGCCGAGCTGGTGCCGCGGGCGGTCACGCTGCGCCTGGCGGAGCGAGTGGCGCTGATAGTCGTCCCACCGATGCGCGTCTTGGCCCAGCTCTTTGCGCCCTTCGTGTGGCTGCTCAAGGGGTCGTCCAGGCTGGTCTTGCGCGCGCTGGGCTTTCGGTCCGATCTGGGCACGGAACGGCTGCACACCGTCGAGGAACTGCGTATGTTGATCGAAGCCAGCGAGCGCGGCGGCGTCATCGAGGCAGAGCAGGGGGAATTGCTGGACAAGGTCTTCTCGTTTGGCAATACCACCGTCCGCGAAGTGATGATCCCGCGCACTGAGATGGTCTGCATCAACGTCGAATCATCGCTCTCGGAGGTGGCGCATTTGTTCTCCGCACGGGCGTATAGCCGGCTGCCGGTCTATGAGGGGTCGCTTGACCGCATCGTCGGCGTCTTGCACATCAAGGACTTGGTCCCTGCATTGCTTTCGCCCACCCGCGTCCCGCACATCCGCCAACTGATGCGCGAGCCGTTCTTCGTGCCTGACACCCAGCGCGCCGATGAGCTGCTCCAACAATTCCGCGCTCGACGCGAATACATGGCCATTGTGCTGGATGAATACGGCGGCACCGCCGGCTTGGTGACCCTGAACGACCTGCTGGCGCGCCTGATCGGCGGGTTGAAAGAGCCTGCGGCCGCCCTGCCCGACATTCAGCAGGCCAGTGACGGCAGCGCCCTGATCAACGGCCTGACGCCCATCGGCGACGTGAACGAGGCCTTCGGCCTATCGCTGGAGGACCCTAACTACGACACAATCGGCGGGTTTGTGATGGGCCAACTGGGCCGCATCCCCGTCGTGGGCGATTGTGTTGAGCTGAAGTCGCAGGGGGTGGTGCTATGCGTAGAGGAGATGGACAAGCTGCGGGTTGCCCGCCTGCGCCTACGGCGCAGCGGACAAGCGCCGACTCCGACTGCTTCGGTCAGGTAGAACACTTCCTAAAACGAGTCCAGTCGCGGTCAGGGATGAAACACAAGCCTCAATCCTTGTTGCGAGTGTGTCCTTGACAGCAGCTGCGCCCAGCTTAGTTGACGAGGTGTGCCCCTTTCTCTGCCCTGCTTCCTAGGAATACTCTGGTGTGAGTGGGTTGGGCAGCTTCCCAGAAGGCCGCTGTTCGCTGGGAAAGATGATGGCTACGCCGTCATCGGCCGTTGCGAAGGAATAGAAGGCGGGGTTACCCACGTTGCGCAGCCTCAGCCGCTTAGATGCCTCGCATGAGCGAAGCATGATAGTGAGGTGTGAGAGCGCTGGCCAGCTCGTCAGAGTCGCTTGGGCACGGCACATTAGTAACAGACTGCGCTGAACTGTGAACGCGACTGGATGAGACGCATTCACTAATGACACAGACCGGTTGTGGGCAGTTCTCCTGCGCTTTAGCGAGAGCAAAGTAGCTGTGAACACATCCTCCTTGGGCGCGTCCTATTGCTATACTTTCTAAGGACTATCATGCCAGCTCCGCCCACTAAGCTTGAGTTTGAAGACTTCTTAAAGACCTGCACCCCACTTCTCCGGATCGCTGATCTTGAGGATGAAATGCGTAAGAGGGTAGAGGATATTGTGCAGTCTCTGCTAGGCTTTCAGCACTCTTCCGATGAAGATCCTGTTCAAAAGCTCAAACAATTCCTGCGTCGGGATGCAGACTTCCTAGGTGTCCTCCTGGCTCTCACTAACCTATCACAAGAGAAGTTCCTCCGCATTATTACCGCGCAGCGGTTTGCCACAGGGGACTATGGTGCGGAGTGGGGGATCAAGCAAATTCATCGCAAGATACAAAAAGATGACCAGTGTGCTGACTAGATTGCTAGGCTATTCCTAGAGGGGCGGAAGAGTATGCAGCTTGTCCAACAGGTCGCTGATTTCTACCTCGAGCAACTCTCTTTGCCAGAGAAGTGGTCTGATCTCATTAGAGACACCACGCTGATCGGCGGCATGGTGCGAAAAAAGCTGGCCGGCGAGTATGCTGATAAGAAAGGCGAGTATGTAGAGAAGCTTGTAACGAACACGATTCAAGGACTTGCTCCTTATGAACGTGGCCAGGTGGCCTCGGTGGACGGAAAGGAAGTTGATCTCGTTGTGCCCAGTCTGAGCGAACCATACGTGATGGTCATGGTGTCCTATATGGAGACGACCTCCAGCGGCCAGACTGCGCGAGCGAACGAGCAACGGAGCATGTATCAGAAGGTTCGCAAAGAGCGAGAGCGCTATCCAAATAATCCTCGGCGCGCCTTTGTCAACGTTGTGGATGGAGGTGGTTGGTTGGCGCGGCGCACAGACTTGATGAAGCTCCACGCGAGCTGCGACTACTGTTTGAACTTGAAAACGCTGGACGTGCTAAAGCAGATAATCTTGGCCCACGTGCCGGCTATGTATCTAAAAACACGTGAGTTCGGATTTATCCGCGCCTTCTGCCTATAGCACTTAGGTTGCTCGCGCAAAGGCACGGAAGCGCGGAGATATCTGCGTAGACTATAGCTTTTGCGTCAATTGATTACTATAAAACCATCGAAAGTAGTGCCAACTCGTATGTAGTATGCCTGCTCCTAGTATCGGCAGGTAGGGTCACTTGCTCAGGCTCGCGTAAATCCGAACTGACGTTAAGGTGAGTGCTCACAGCACTTAATGGGGCAGGGCGGTGTCAATCTGCTGAGCCAGGGCAAAATCCTTCTCGGTCAGCCCGCCGGCATCGTGGGTGACCAGATTGAGCGTCACCTTATTCCACCTGATGATGATGTCGGGGTGGTGTTGGGCTGCCTCGGCCAGCACGCCCACGGCGGTGGCGAACATCAGCGCTTGCGGGAAGCCAGCGAACGTGTAGGTCTTGGTGATCTCTCCCGCAGCGTTGCGCTGCCAACCATCGAGCTGTGCCAATCGTGTCTGCACCTGTTCATCGTTCAGCTTGGACATGGCTCTCCTCCACAATTTGAACGTATTCCTGTCTCAACACGGCGTCGTCGCTAATGCCCAAGCGGGATAGCAATTTGCCGATCACCTCGGCTTTCCGCTCGGCGTCGCGCCTGCTCCACGTGCGGCTCTTCACTTCCAGGAAGTAGCCTTCGTGGGGTGGGTTTACCAGGCGATCGATGTTAATAAAAAACTCTTCGTCCTCGTAGAACACCTCCCAGCGCAGGCGGTCCTTCTGGATTTCGACCTCGCGGGCAGGTCGGAAGTATTCGCGATAGAAGCGTAGGCTGCGGTCAGCCGGCGACATGAAGCGAACGCGGCTGAGCAGGATCGAGTGGGGATATTCGCGTTCGCTCTGGCCGCTCACCAGCGTCAACCGATAGCGGCTGCCGACAACCTTGCCTGTCTCGTCCAACCGTTCGTCCTCCCGGTAGCGCAAGCGCGAGGGTTCATCGGCAAAGAAGAAATAAGTGTCATACTGCCGGTAGTGGACGTGGCGGACGATGGTGATCTCGCCGCTGTGATTGATAAAGTCAATGACCGGCTGCGGGTCGTCAATCCTGGCTTTGACTTGGACTTCGAACGATTCTTCTTGTTGCACCCCACCGATGGCGGCCAGTTTGCGCAGCACGTCGCCCTCGCGCGCGACCAGGAAGAAGTGAATCTGTTGTGCCATGCGATGCGCCTGGGTTTTGATCGTCGCCTCGTCCAGCGTGAGCAGCGTCCGCTCGCGCATGAGCGGCTTGCCGTTGACGAAGACATCGCGCACGTCGGTGGATTTGCTCGAATACACGATCTGCGTGTAGATCGCGTCGCTGCCGATAGCAATGTCGGCATAGCGCGGCGTAGTGTGCAGACGGTCCAACTCCAGCACGATCACATCGGCGCGCTTGCCAACTTCCAGCGAGCCAGTGAGATGGCCCATGTGCAACGCGGCCGCGCCCATGCGCGTCGCCATTAGCAGAGCGGTGCGCGCCGGCACGGCCATCGGGTCGCGCGTGCTGCCCTTGGCCAACAGCGCGGCCAGCCGAATCTCCTCGAAGTGGTCGAGGTCGTTGTTGCTGGCCGGCCCGTCGGTGCCAATGCCGACGCACAGGCCGGTTTTGAGCATTTGCTGGACGTTGGCGATGCCGCTGGCCAGCTTCAGGTTGGCGGAAGGGTTGTGGGCCACCGTCGCGCCGGCGTTGCGCAGCGTGCGCATCTCCCCGGCATCGATTGCCACGCAGTGCGCTGCGATCACCTTCGCTTCCAGCACGCCATTCTTCTTCACCCAGTTCACCACCGGCATGCCGTGTTCGCGCCGGCTGTCTTCCACCTCCTGATATGTCTCGCTAATGTGGATGTGCAACGGCACGTCGTGGCGGATGGCAATCTCGGCACAGGCGCGCATCAAAGGGCCGCTGCAAGTATAGGGGGCATGGGGCGCGATGACCGGCACGATCAATGGGTGACCTTTCCAGGTGCTGATGAACTTCTCGGTGAACTCCAAGCTCTCGTCTGCGCTGCTGGCGTCGGGCGTTGGGAACTGCATGATCGTTTGCGAGCACAAGGCGCGCAGGCCGACCTCTGCGATGGTGCGCGCGATCGTGTCCTCGAAGTAGTACATGTCGTTGACGAACGTCACGCCGCTGCGGATCATCTCGGCGCACGCCAGTTGTGTGCCCAATGCCACGAACTCCGGCGAGACAAACTTTCGCTCCACGGGCAGCATGTAGCCATAAAGCCATACATCCAACCGCAGATCGTCGGCCAGCCCGCGCAACAAGGTCATGGGCAGATGGGTGTGACAGTTCACAAGGCCAGGCATCACACAGCAGCCGGTGCAATCGATCACCTCACTGGCCGTGTAATGGGCCGATACGTCATCGGCAGGGCCTACTGCAGCGATGGTGTCGCCGCAGATGGCGACGGCACCCTGAGGATATTGGCGGAAGGCGTCGTCCATGGTTAGGACGGTCCCACCGATCAGGAGAAAGTCCGCGTGCTGCATAGCATGGTTATAGCACAGCCCAGCGCGCAGACCGCGCCGAAGAGCGCACCAGCTCTGCATGAGCCGCTGTCAATTCAACGCTTACGCTGTATTTGATAAGATTTGTGATGGGCCGCTGCTGTTAATTATCCTTGGCTTAGAAGAAGCTGGCAGGAACTGAGAACTCTGTATAGAATTCGCTCTAGAGAGCGTGCATGGCTGAGCAAATCAATACCCTGATCACAGCGTCGCTGGTATCGAGTACTTCGCCTGAAGCACGCTACCAGCTGGATGTCCCACTGATTCGCATTGGTCGCAGCGTGTCGGGCCCACACGATATTCGACTCCCCGACGATGACCTGTCTGCCTCACGGGAACATGCGCTGCTAATCTATAAGAACGGCGCCTGGTTCTTAGAGGACCGTAGCCGCAACGGCACATGGGTGAATGACCGAGTCATTCACAAGGCAAAAGTGCGACTCAACAATGGCGACCGGATAAAGATAGGCCATTCGTTCAGCGTCGTCTTTCGCGCATTGAGCGAGACAACCCAATCCGAGGAATTCTCGATGGCCGGCCTAGGGGCGGTTACCCCAGGTAGCCCATTTGAGCAAACGCCTGAAATTTCCGTGGGACTTTGGCTGAGCCCAAATGGAATCGTCTGGCGGGATGGCAGACCGTTGCCGGTCGTGCTATCGCGCACCGAGTATCGCCTGCTGCGCTATCTTATGCAGCACGCCAACGAGGTGTGTGAATACAAGCAGGTGCTTCAGGCGGTGTGGGACGTCCCTAAACAGATGGAAAACCTGTATGAGCTGATTCACCGCGTGCGGCGGAAGATCGAGCCGAACCCCGCTCATCCACGCTATCTACAAATCCGCGCCGGCGTCGGATTGGTGCTCCTCCCAACAGGTCAGCCCCTCGCTCAAGATGCTCCCCAAGCGCCTAACAGCAGGCTTAGGCCACAATCACGATGATCATCGGCCGCCGCCGCGTTTGGTTGTAGATGACCCTGCTCAACGCATCGGTCACGCGACCGCGAATGGTTTCTTCGGCGGCGTCTTCGCTCAGCTGATGCAGCTCGTTGAGCACGGCCTGTGACATGACCTTGGTGAGTGATTCCGCTTCCCGCATGTAGATAAAGCCGCGCGTGATGATCTCGGGCTTGCGGGTCGTAAACCGCCCGTCTTTATCTCGGCGCACCACCGTCACAATGAACCCATCGCGGGCGAGCACCTCGCGGTCGCGGATAACCGTTTTGTCCACATCTCCCACGCCGCTCCCATCTACAAAGACGTAGCCACCGGGGATGCGACTGAGCTGGCGGGCGTGGCCCTCTACAAACTCAATTGGCGTGCCGTTCTCGACGACGAACACTCGCTCTGATGGAAAGCCCAGTTCGTATGCCAGGCGCGCGTGAGCCTTTAGCATCCTTAGCTCGCCGTGGATGGGGATGAAATAGCGTGGCCGGAGCAAGCTGATCAGGAGTTTTTGTTCTTCTTGGCTAGCGTGCCCGGAGACATGGACTTTGGCGACTGGATCGTAGAGCACCTCTGCGCCTTTCTGGAAGAGGCGATTGATGATGCGATGAATGTATTCTTCGTTGCCGGGGATGGGATGCGCTGACATGATAATCGTATCGCCTGGCTTCACGCTGATGATCGGGTGCTTGCCCATGGCCATGCGCCCAAGCACTGCGCTCGGCTCGCCCTGCGTGCCGGTGGCCATGATCGCCACGCTGTGAGGTTCCATCTTGTTGGCTTCCTCCAGCCGCACCAACATCCCCTCTGGGATGTTGAGATAGCCCATCTTCTGCGCCATCTTGACGTTCTCTATCATGCTGGCGCCGGCGAGCGCCAGCCGACGGCCATGCGCTTCGCACACGTTAACCACCTGCTGAATACGGGAGATGAGTGAGGCGAAGGTCGCCACGATGATGCGCCCTTCGGCGTGTTGGAAGACGTGGTTGAACGTCGGCTCGATAGCGCGCTCGCTCGGTGTTGTGCCGGCTATCTCCGCGTTAGTGCTATCGGCGAACAGCGCCAGCACCCCGCGACCAGCGAACTCCGCCAACTTCGCAAAGTTCGACGGCTTGCCATCTACCGGGGTGTGGTCAAACTTGAAGTCCCCGCTGTGTACCACTAAGCCAGCTGGTGTGGTGATCCCCAGCCCCACGTTATCCGGGATGCTGTGGCACATGCGGAAGAACTCAACCTTGAATGGGCCAACAGTAAACTCACCTTCGGTCGCTACGGTGTAAAGCTTAGAGCGGTCGAGCAGCTTGGCATCTTTAAGCTTCACCTCCAGCAGCCCACGGGTGAGCGGCGTGGTGTAGATCGGCACACCGGGAAAGTCGCGCACGACGTGCGTGATCGCGCCGGTGTGATCTTCGTGACCGTGCGTGATGATGATCGCCCGCACACGGTCGCGCTGTTGCTTCAAGAAGCCGTAGTCGGGGATCACGGCGTCTATCCCCAACATGTCCGATTCAGGGAACATGATGCCAGCGTCTATCAGCAGGATTTCGTCGTCGTACTCGAACATCATCATGTTCTTACCGACTTCGCCTAGACCGCCGATAGGCACCCACTTCAAAGGCTTCGCTGACATAGATGTGCAGGCTGATTATCGAGAGGGGGAAATGCTACGGGAATGGCCGCAGTGCTGTGGTGTGTTGGGGCTATCCAGTTGCCCTGAACATTCATCGTAGCGTGGAGCGCCGCGCTCGCTTCGGAGCGCTAACGATACGCTGAAAGCACAGTTGTGAAGCGCAGGAATGACCTTGCACCTTGCAGCGGAATTATACTCGCCCAGCGACATGTCAACACTTCAACAGCAACCTTTGCTCCTTCTGGGCCTGGGCGGGGTAGGGCGCGCCTTGGTGCGCCAGATCGTGGCCACTCGCACGCGCCACGCCGAGCGCAATCGGTTGCGCTTCGTTATTGTAGGCCTCGCGGACAGCGCCTCATCGCTGTTTGAGCCGGCTGGGTTCGCCGACGATCACCTCATCACCCTCATCGAGCGCAAAGCGCAAGGCGAGCGCCTGGGCGATGGTCCACTACACAGCCTGCCCGATGATTTGCCCGCCGAAACTATTGTCGTAGATACCAGCGCCAGTGAGGCGCCCCTTCCCCTCTTGCTGGCGGCCAAAGCGCGCGGCATGGGCGTCGTGCTGGCTAATAAGTTGCCCCTGGCCGGCCCACTGGCGTGGTGGGATGCGCTGGCCGACGAACGATCGCGCTGGGAGACCACCTGCGGCGCGGCGCTGCCCGTGATCAGCACGTTGAACACCTTATTAGATAACGGCGATGATGTTTTGCGGATCGAGGGCGCGCTGAGCGGCACGCTGGGGTTTCTGTGTGCCCAGCTCGAAGCCGGACGGCCATTCGGCGAGGCTGTGCGCGAGGCCAAGGCGCTGGGGTACACCGAGCCTGATCCAAGACAGGACCTCGGCGGCCTGGACGCAGCGCGCAAGGCGCTGATCCTGGCGCGCATGTTGGGTTATCGCCTCACAATGGCTGATGTGAGCGTTGAGTCGCTCTATCCGGCTGAGATGGACGCGCTGAGCGTCGAGGAGTTCCTGCGCGCAGTTGATGCGCTGGACGCGCCCATGCGCCGGCGATTAGACGAGCTGACCGCCGGCGGTCGCTGCTTGCGCTACGCCGCTGAGATCGCAGATGGGCGCTTGCGGGTGGGTCTAGTCGGCGTTGACCCCGAGAGCAAGCTGGGGCGGATTCGCAGCAGCGATAGCATCGTCGTCTTCCATACTCGCTACTTCAGCGATAACCCGCTGGCTGTGAGTGGGCGCGGCGCTGGCCAAGAGGTCACCGCCAGCGGTGTCCTCGGTGACCTCGTGAACTTGGCGCGCGCTATGCGCACTGGCGCTGCCCCCAGACGCGCCCTCGCCACCCAGAATTAGACGATTGACTAGTTGACAACTGGCACGGCTTTCATACAATCTTAAATAGCTGGCCCAAAGGCTCGCTTGAGAATCTCAGATAAAGGAGGTGACAAAGCAGATGAACGACAAGGTTCCAGAGCGCTGGCGGCCACTGTTCACTAACGAGGAGTGGCTACAGCATCAGCTCGTCGTGCTGGGTTCGTGGCTCTTCTTCATCCTGGCCGGCATCATCCACATCATCATCGCCATGTACAAGCCGTGGATCTCACCGAACCCGTAGTGGGCGCAGGCGACATCAGGAGGTGAACGAACATGAGAGATCCGAAGTTCATAGACTTCAAGACCGCACTGGGGATCTACGTCGTGGCAGCGGTGCTGACCACGCTGCTGATCCACTTCGTGCTCTTGAGCTCGAGTTGGAACACGTTCTGGCTGAAGTAAGTCATTATTAGCCGGTGGAGGGTCAGCATCGCTGGGCATACGGTAGCGAGCCGGCGGGACAGCCGGCGATGCGCCCCCACCGGTTTCTTTACATAGGGGTCAGGCGAAACGACGTTCTGTAAGGTGCAGCATGGCGTCGTGCTGACGTAGGGAGTTCACAAAGGTTATTCATCATTCATTTATTGTCCTTCCTCGCCAACGTCAGCATAGGACAAGCTCACCTTCAGGCGCGCTCCCTGTACCTCAGGAGGTGAGTCTATGTTGTCGTTCGAGGCGAAATATCGCCAAGAGGCGATGGAGGTTCCTGCGCGTGCCTCCTTCGGCCTGCTCAAAATCTGGATTGGGCGCTTTTATCTGGGTTTCTGGGGCGTAGTGGCCCTGATCTTCGGCGTGCTAGGTTCGGGCGTGTGGTTCTGGCAGGTGCTGTTCGTGGACCCCAACCGAACCAACAACCCCTTGCTGAACTTCATCCGCGGACAGATCTATCCGCCGCCGCCCGAAGTCGGCCTAAGCATCACCTTTGATGGGAGCAAGGGCTTTTGGTGGCTCTTTGTGGTCTTCTGCGCCACGGTGACGTTCTTTGCCTGGATGATGCGTCAGATCGACATCGCACGCCTGCTGAAGATGGGATATCAGGTGCCGATCGCCTTTGGCGCAGTGCTGTCGTCATGGGTGACCATCCAGATCCTGCGCCCGATCCTGCTCGGGAGTTGGTCAGAGGGCTTCCCGCTGGGCGTGATCCCACACCTGGATTGGCTCTCCGTCTTCGGGTATCGCTACTACAACTTCTTCTACAACCCGTTCCACGCCATCGGCATCACCCTGCTGTTTGGCAGCACCTTCGTGCTCTCCCTACACGGGGCAACTATCCTCAGCGCAGCGCGCAAGAAGAGCGAAGGGGTCACCGAGGAGAACATCAACCGCTTCTACTGGGACTTCTTGGGCTACAGCATTGGCGAGGTCGGCATCCACCGCCTGGCCTTCTGGGCGGCTGTGCTTTCGGTGCTGATGAGCAACCTGTGTTTCGTGCTCTCCGGGACGGTAGTACAGGACTGGAGCGGGTTCTGGAACTTCTGGGATTACGCGCCGTGGTGGAAGGGCTTCGGATTTAACTAGTCATGATGTGGACGTTGGCGTTTCGCCATCGCCCGTATGAATGGAGAAGCTATGGCTACGGAAGTCTATCGTGAAAGCTTTGAGCGGCGCACCAAGACGGTGCGATACATCCGCTTTCTGGAGGGGCTGGCGGATACCCAAGTTGGCCCGATTTACCTGGGCATGTGGGGCGCGTTGGCGTTCTTCTCCTATCTGCTCTGCGTGTTCATCACCGCGATCGGCTTTGGCGAGCAGGTGGGCTATAACCCAATTCGCTTCCTGCGCGAGCTCCCTGTGCTCACCCTCTATCCGCCCCCGCCGTCGTATGGGTTGCGCATGGCGCCCTTGCAAGAAGGCGGCTATTGGCAACTTGCGACGCTGTTCCTTTCGCTGACGCTGGTGTTCTGGACCATCCGCATCTGGACGCGCGCCGTAGCAAACGGTCTGCGCCCGATGGTGCCGATCGCCTTTAGCGCGGCGTTGTTCCTCTACGCTGCGATCTACATCATCCACCCGATTTGGGTGAACTCATGGAACGAAGCGCCGCCGCATGGGTTGCGCGGCATCCTGCTGTGGACCAATCACTTCAGCGTCAAGTATGGCAACTTCTACTACAACCCGTTCCACATGCTTTCAATTTATGGCTTGCTGGGCAGCACGCTGCTCCTAGCCATGCACGGGGCCACAATCCTGGCCACGCTTGCCTATGGGGCTCATCGTGAGATTGACGAGATCGAGAAGAGCGACGAGGGCACCCATCGCGCACAGTTGTTCTGGCGCTGGATAATGGGCTTCAACGCCACAGCGTATAGCATCCACCAGTGGGCATTGGGGTTTGCAACTCTGACAGCCGTTGCCGGCGCGATCGGTGTGCTCTTGAGCGGCCCAGTGGAGCCGAACTGGTATGACTGGGCATGCCGTGCCGGCATCACCCCGGCTGCTCAAGCGGCATGTGCACCCTAAAGGAGGGTCGCTATGGTAGAGAATGAGAACTTCCCCGCTCCCCCACCCGGTGCTGTAGCGGTTTACGACGAGCGCCAGCGCGAGATCCTGCGCGGTGAGCTGGTCGGCTTGGTCGCCTTCACCATCCTCGCCCTAGGAGGGGTCATCGCAATCTCAATGGCGCTGGCCGATTGGCGCGAGTTCCAGGGCTTCCGCGCTGAGAGCACCTACAACTATGCTGGCATCCAACAGGTGGACTTCGTGGAGTATCTGCGCCGCAACAACCAAAAACTGGCGCAACCCAGCGCCGAGGCGCTTCAAGCCTACAACGTGTGGCAGCAGCAGAACCCACGCACGGTGAACGTGCAAGTGCTCACCAAATACCTGGGCGAAGAGTACAACTCCACTGCCAAGGTCTTCGCCTATATGAGCAAGTACTTCACCCCAGGCGTCGGGCAGAGCTGCGAGTATTGCCACAACCTGCAGAACTTCGCCGCGTATGACAAGCCGCAGAAGACGGTTGCCAAGGCCATGCTGATCATGCAGTTCGAGCTTCAGAACAAGTGGATCAACAGCATCCCACGGCCGGAAGGGCAGCCGCTCTATCAGCTCCAGTGCGCCACCTGCCACAACGGTCAAGCGCAGTTCTGGAACTCGGTGGATAAGAACAACCCCACCCTGGAGAACCTGGCCAAGTTCGGCATCGCCGGCGGCGGCAATCCAACCCAATACGACATGAAGCACTACGGGATCACGCTGAACGGCAAGCCACCGGCCAGCTACGAGATCGTGGATGACAAGCTGCTGGCCGCACGGCCAGATGCCAACGGCGAGGTGAACTACTTCCAGGTCACTGCGACCAGGGATACGCCACCCGGCTTGAACGACACCTACCGCAACCAAGCTGCGATGTACCACATGAACGTGGCGTTGAACGTGGGGTGCGACTTCTGCCACTACGGCGGCTACTTCAAGTCATACGTGACGGCCGAAGGCACCTTTAAGTGGCCGAAGTCTCAGTCTCGCCACATGATCGGCATGATCCAGGACATCGCCATCAACTGGTTCCCGCAGATGCCCAAGACCGATCCAAACCGCGGCGACTACGCCCAGCCCAATTGCTGGATGTGCCACCGTGGGCATGTGGTCCCGCCTGGGGCTTATCTGCCGGCTGCCGACGAAATTCCTCGCCAGGTGAGCGATCCGGAAATCCGGCCGCTGGTGGACCTGCCGTTGCCGAAGCCTAAGCTGCCGAAGAACTAGGCGGGCGCGCTAGAGGGAGGAAGCATGAGAAGGATGGAGAGGGCACACCAGCGCCCTCCCATCCTTCGCCTTCTGAGGAACAAGAAACCATGACCATCAACAAGCGACTCTTGCGCCTCAGTTTGTTTCAGCTCGGCCTGGGCTTCAGCGTTGTGGTGTTCAACGGCGCGTTGAACCGCGTGCTGATCGCCGAGGAGCAGATTCCTGCCGGCATCGTGGGCTGGTTGCTGAGCTTGGGGCTATTCGTCGCGCCCGCCCGTGCGCTCATGGGCTTTCGATCTGACCGCGAGAAGCAGACCTTCGGCTATCGCCGCTTGCCGTATGCCTGGTATGGCACGATGCTGGTGTTCTGCGGCTTATCGGCTGCTCCGTTCTCACTGTTGTTGCTCAGCAAGGCCTCGCAACTAAACAGCGACGTGCCCTTTCCGGTGGCCGTCTTCTTCTGCACGCTCATCTTTCTGCTCTACGCCCTGGGCGTACATGTGGGGCAGACGGGCTATCTGGCGCTGGTCACTGACCTCACGCCAAAGCACGAGCGCAGCCGCGCGATGGTCTTGCTGTGGATCGCCCTGATCATCGGCCAGATCATCAGCGCGTTTGCGATCGGCTTTTTCCTGGAGGACTTCCATCCCATGAAGCTCGTCCAGGTCATGCAGTCCGCCTCGGTGATCTTCCTGGTCTTGGCTGTGGCTGCGATCTGGAAGCAAGACCGCCCAGTGACGCTAGAGGATGACGCAGAGGACTTCTCCAGCCAGGTCTGGGCGTTGCTGAGCGTGCGCAAGATGCGCTTGTTCTTCGCCATGCTGTTCTTCGGGACGCTGGGCTTGACAGCGCAGGATATTCTGCTGGAGCCATACGGCGGTCAGGTGTTGGGCATGAGCGTGGCCGCGACCACTCGGTTGACGGCCCTCTGGGGCGTTGGGATGTTGATCGCCATGCTGATCGCCTGGCAGGCGATACCGCGCCTGGATTCGCCGTTGCCGGTCACGCTGATGGGTTGCTTGGTCGGCCTGGCTGGTTTTGCGCTGATCACCGCCGCCAGCACCGCCAAGTCGGTTGTGATGTTCGCCAGCGGGGCTATGGTGGTGGGCATCGCCAACGGCCTGTTTCTGATCTCCACTCTCTCGCTCATCGCCTATCTCGCCGACATCAAGACGGCGGGGATGTATGTAGGTCTCTGGGGCTTGGTGCAGACCTCGGCCGCCGGCTTGGCTGCGCTGGCTGGCAGCAACCTGCGCGACGCCGTGGCCCGCCTGACCGGCGATGTCGCCCGCGGCTACACCATCGTGTATATGTCTGAGATGGTGCTCATCGTTGTGGCTTTGGTGTTCTTAATGTTGATCCCGCGAGAAGCATTTGTCGCCAGCGCCCGCGGTCGGTCGGCCTTCGCTGGCCTAACCGAGGTGCCGGGCGCGTAAATAAAAGGAGGGCTTAAAGATGCTGATTCCAAGCACTGAAGCGCTGTTGTGCGTGGTGACGCTCGTCCTCGGCTCGATTGGCTTGTTTGTGCTGTTCCTGGCCACCGACAGGAACGCGGTAGAGGAAAGCTACCTGCCCGAGCATCGCACCGAGAAACGCGATGAACAACTAAGTTAACCGCGCTATCTTCAGGGCATCACCGCCAGGCCGTCGAGTGCGCAGATGTCAATTGCGCCTTGCTCGACGGCCTGGCGATGTTTTATTCAATTACGATGCTGGTGGGCAGCGTCGCTAGTATGACTTGCCGATCAGCGCGCGTTCGCGCACCGGCCTGCCGCTTACCACGCAGGTCCACTCGCCCTCCGCCTGGTCAAGCGGGAAGTTCAGCGTCTTGGCTGTGAGCTGTTCGCGGATGAACTCATCGTTGGCTGGATTGTCCTCTAGCGGTGCTAAGGCCCAGCCATCCTGGACTGCCTCTTTCACTTCTTCCCACGAGAAGCATTCGCGGATGTTGCTGTTTTGAAAATCCTCGGCTTGCTTGAGCAGGGAATGGTGGATTTCGCCGAGCAAGGCATGGATGTGCTCGCTCAAGCCTTCCAGGCTTACCGAGGCTTTGCCGGCCTTGCCGGGCAGGTCGCGCCGAGCAACCATCACGCTGCGGTTGGCCACGTCTTTCGGGCCGATCTCGATTCGCACCGGCACGCCGCGCATCTCCCAGTCGTTGAACTTGTAGCCGGGCGTCTCGTCGCGGTCGTCCAGCTTGACGCGCAAGCCGGCTGCCTTGAGCGAGCGAGAGACCTGTTCAGCAGTTTCAAAGACCTGAGCGCGTTCTGTATCGTTCTTGAAGATCGGCACAATCACGACCTGGATCGGCGCGATCTTCGGCGGCAGGCGCAGGCCCTGGTCGTCACCATGGACCATGATCACAGCACCCAGCAGCCGCCAGCTCAGCCCCCAAGAGGTGGTCCAGCAATACTTCTCGGTGTTGTCGCGATCTAGATATTTAATCTCAAAAGCGCGTGCAAAGTTCTGGCCCAGGTCGTGGCTGGTGCAGCTCTGCAGCGAGCGTTTGTCGCCCATCATGGTCTCCACGGAGAAGGTGTTGATCGCACCAGCGAAGCGCTCGTGGATGCTCTTGCGGCCGCGAAAGCCGGGCAGGGCGCAGTCCTCGCGCATGTGCGCGTAATACACGTCCAACATGCGCAGCACCTCGGCCAGCGCGTCCTCGTGGGTGGCATGGGCCGTATGCCCCTCCTGCCAGTAGAACTCCATCGTCCGCAGGAATGGCTTTGTGCGCTTCTCCCAGCGCACCACGCTGTTCCAGCAATTGATAAGCACAGGTAGATCGCGGTAGCTTTTGATCCACTGGGCGTAGGAGTAACCCACGATGGTCTCGCTGGTGGGACGGACAACCAGCGGCTCTTCGAGCTGCTCGCCGCCGCCATGAGTGACGACAGCCAACTCTGGCGCGAAACCCTGGACGTGGTGCGCCTCCTTCTGTATAAAGCTCATTGGGATGAACAGCGGAAAGGCAGCGTTGACGTGGCCGGTCTCCTTGAAGCGCTTATCCAGGTAATCGCGCATGTATTCGTAGATGGTCCAACCATACGGCTTGACCACAATGCAGCCGCGCACGGGCGCGTAGTCGGCCAGATCCGCTTCGCGAATGACGTCAAGATACCACTCCGAGAAGTCTTGCGAGCGCGGGGTGATCTTCGCCATATCAGATGCGCAAGGAGCTAAAGCAGAATCTCAAAATGCAGGGCGAGATTATACGCCTGCGCTTTGTCCTTCCCTACAGCTCGGCCAACGCAACCGCCTAGGTGCTTTGCTGAGCTACAGAGTAGCGCTGCTGGAGCACAAGCCTTGGCCTGCCTAGAAGTCAGCGTTCACAGCGCGCCCATCGCAAGACGAGGTTGGCCCGTGTTCGTGAAGCAGCTTTGATTATCGTCTCGTAAAATGCAGAACAACAAGTTAGGCGAGGCACAAACGTGTTCAAGAAGATCATGGTCCCGCTCGACGGGTCTTCTTTTGCTGAGGAAGCATTGCCGTATGCGCGCGGGCTGGCTGAGTACGCTAGGGCGACGATCTTGCTTGCCCGCGTGGATGAAGGCCATGAACCGCCTCCTGGCGTGTTTGTGCCGGCGACGGCCATCCCGGAGGTCTTTCAACTAAGCGCGGGGGAGTATCTTGAGCAACAGGCCGCTCGGCTCACCATGGGTGGCCTGGCTGTCCAAACCATCGTCCTGGAAGGAAGAGTGCCCGATGCGTTGCTGAGATGCGCGCGCGACGAAAGCGTTGACCTCATTGTGATGTCCACTCATGGGCGCACCGGACTGAGCCGGCTGCTCATGGGCAGTGTGGCTGAACAAATCGTCCATGGCGCTCCCTGCCCGGTGTTGCTCATCCGACCGCAGGCGCGCTCTACATAACTCAAGATTTGTCCTGTGTGAGCCGCACCAAGGCGCGTTATGCAGCGGCCATCTTGGTCATCTTGTTGTATAGCTTCATCAAGCGCGACTTGCGGCGAGCCGCGTTGTTCTTGTGAATCACACCTTTGCCCGCTGCACGGTCTAGGTAGCTGATCGCCTTGAGCAGCTCGATCTTGGCCTGCGCGAAGTCCTTCGCCGCAAGTGCCAGGCGCGTCTTCTTGATCGCCGTGCGCGCCCGCGAGCGATGTAACCGGTTGTATTGCGCCTTGCGCGCGCTGTTGCGCGCTCTCTGTTTCGCCGATTCAGTATTTGCCACGGTAATCCTCTCCTGTAGGGGTGCCTGAGCTAAGGCAGTGTTAGGCAGCAGGTAATTCTACTAGCAGCGAAGGCCGGCGAGGGGCTTACCAACCAAGAGCGTATTCACCAATATGGTCAAAGCTATCCTCAGCGACTCTTGCATTGATACTGGAGGCTGCGAAACGATTCTGTCATGCTAGCGCATGCGCCCCAACTCATGAATGCGCCCAGGCTAGTGAAATCTGCGGGGTGCATGACGGGCAAAGCAGTCGCTCGCATGGGCGCAGGGACGTCCTCCCGTAGTCTCTCTACTCGGCACGACAGACTGGCACAATGAGCGAGCAACCCATGCCCCTTCAATGCCTGCGCTATAATTTAGGGCACAACACGCATGGGGGCGTAGCTCAGCTGGTTAGAGCGTTGCGTTGACATCGCAAAGGTCACAAGTTCGAATCTTGTCGCTCCCACTTCTGCACCAGCCTACCGCAGCAGGACTTGGCTAGCGCAGTGCGGCCCACCATATCCGCCGCTGAGCGCCTCAAAATCCACTGGATACACGTCCACACCAAAACCACGCAGGCGTTGAAAGAATGCCGCGCCGGCTTGCTTAGCTGCGATGACCTTGCGTGGCCCAATTGTGAGCACGTTCGCAGCAAACAGCGCTTGTTCGGCCTTGCTGATCGGGATAACTTGAATCCCCTTCTCCGCCAGATAACGTGAGAACAAGACTGTGCGCGCGAGCGTGTAGGTGACCGTCCTTGTCCCTTGGGGGAGATAAACCCTGACTGCCGGCTCGGCGTCGCCCGCTAAGCGATCATCCAGACATATCGCTAAGTCGCGATCGAGCATGGCGAAGTAAGTGTCGAGGTGCATCTCATCCATGCCTTGCGCGGGCGTTTCCACAACGGCGACCTCAACATGGCCATATACGCCATGCTCCAGGCACTGCCGAACACCCTCTTCATTGGTCAGCAGTCCCTGTCCTTGGAACACGAAATCTCCGCATGGGATGAAGTCACCACCTTCCAGCGTTCCAGGTGGCTGGACGCGATAGATCGGCTGAATGCCGAGCACCTCTAGGGCGTAGGCTGCCAGCTCGTTCTCGGCAGATCGGCTGGCCAACTTCAGGCGGGTGATGACGACGCCGGCAGAGGTCGTCATTAGCGTATCACGCACATAGTGTGGGCTGAGCGGCGCTAGCGAGAAGCGCGTGCTATAGCGCGTAGTGGGATCGAGTGCATCAGCGCTGTGGGCAACGTGAAGCGTGGGGCGCAGCATCAACACGTCAACCAGGCTATCGGCGTCCAGCATCTGTAAGCCTGCCTCGAGCTGTGCCTGGACCTCCGCACGCTCTTCTGCCCTGAGGGCAGGGTCGAAGTCGAGGGCGGTCGCCTGACGCGCCCATGCGATGAGCGCGGCGCGGTTGGCCTGAGCTAGCAGTGCACGTAGATCGATCACATGCGCCCCATGGGTCTCAAGTAGATGACGATAGGCGCGGTGTTCGTCGCGTGCCTTGGCAAGCGAGAATGGGCGCAGGAAATTCGCTGCGCTGGTGTGCAAAATAGAGAACAGCGTCTCCGCATCCGGTTCGCACAGCAACACAACGCGCGCCGGCATCCACTCTGCCGGCTGTCGTGGCACAAACGAGGACAACGGGTGGCGACTTGTCATGCTGCCTGCTTCCGAAAAGCGAGGTGAACGCGCACGCTTCCCGCATCGCGCAGAGCCTGAGCGAGCTGCTCGGCGTGTGCGGCATCGCGCGCCAGCGCGATCATGTTGCCGCCGCGCCCACCTCCGCTCATCTTTGCGCCAAGCGCGCCGGCTGCGCGGGCCGTCAGGCACAAAGCATCCAGTTCCGGCGAGGAGACATCGAGCTGCTGAAGATATGCGTGATTCTGATTCATCAACTGGCCAAGCTGGGCCAGGTCAGCAGATTCGATGGCGCGACGCGCGGCAGAGACCAGCGCAGCGATCGCATCGAAGAGCGCTTCATATCGGGCGCGGTCGCGCTCCCAGCCGGCGCGCACCGCGCCGACCGAGATGTAGGTAGGTGTAACCACGCCGGTGTCAGCAACGACGAGTGGCAGATCCGCCGGCGCGCTAAACACCTCCGGTGGCTGGCCGCGCACAAACCACACCGGTTGTTCATAGGCGATCACGGTGTTGTCTATACCGCTGGGCGAGCCGTGATAGAGCAGCTCGCCTTCATAGGCCAACGCGCTCACCTCTGCCGGTGAGAGCTCATGGCCGAACCAAGCCGCCAGCGCGCGGACGATCGCAACCGACACTGCGGCGCCGCTGCCCAAGTTAGCCCCAATCGGGATATTGGAGCGAATGGTTAACGTCGCCCGCGGCGGTGACGCGCCGAGCAGGTCTAGCGCTGCCCAGGCCACTCGCGCCAGCGGATCATGCGCCTGGCGCGGGCGCTGCGCCAAGTAAAGCGAGAGGCCAATATCCGGCGCGATGATTCGGAAAGCGTCACTGCTAGGTTGAACGCGGGCAAACGCGCGCAGCTCGGGTAAGGGAAGAGCGATCGCTGGCCGGCCGTATACCACTGCATGTTCACCGCACAGGATAACCTTCGCACACGCGCTGCGTTCAACGATAAAACCAGGCGCGTCCATGAGTGCGCTGCTACGATAGAAGGATTGTAGCAATGGGCGCGCAGTGTGCCCCTTTTGTGAAGCGTGCGCTCCCCAAGGTGATGAAGAGGGGCGTGATACAATCAAAACACAGGCCCCCATCGTCTAGTGGTCCAGGACGCGGCCCTTTCAAGGCCGAAACACGGGTTCGAGTCCCGTTGGGGGCATGTCATTACGTGAACGCCTGTTGGCGTCTGCTCACCAGGACGGATTTGCCAATTACTTCCAGCGCGCGGTCATCCTGGGGTGGGTGCATCAACCCGGCCCGTGCGTCGCGAAAGTGTCGCTCTAGCGGCAGGCTGGCCTCCAGCCCGCCAGCGCCAGCAGCGCGCAGAGCGATATCGGTCACGGTGATCGCTGCGTTCGTGCATAAGTGTTTAGCTGCCGCTAACTCCGCCTCCATTGCCGGGCGAGCAGCAGGGTGCTCAGACCATCGGCGAGCGACCTCCTCCAGCACCGCGCGCGCCGCGCGCAGCGTGACATCCATCTGCCCGATGCTGCGCTGCAGGCTCGGCAGCTCGGCGATCGGTCTGCCCAGCGCGGTGGGCGTTCGCTGCCAAGCATACTCCGCCAGCGCCAGCAAGGCGCCCTCACCGACCCCGAGATAGACAGCAGCAAACGCACACGTCGGCCAGCCGGCGGGTAAGCCGCTGCGCTTGGCTTGGCCAACCTCGCGCTGCTCGACGTGCCATTCCGCAGGGACAAAGACATCCTTCAATTGCACGTCAAACGACCCGCTGGCGCGCAGGCTAAGGCTGTGGCCCCAGTTGTCAATGAGCGTCAACCCCGGCGCGTCATTTGCCACAGCGAAGACGCCGATGCCGCCGTTGAGCTGCGCGGTGACCAGGAAGTAACGCAACGCCGGCGCATAAGTCACCCAGCGCTTATAGCCGGTGATCACGAACCCGCTCGGCACAGGCGTGGCTGTGGTCGCGGGCAAGCCGCCGCGCGAAGGACTGCCCATCTCCGGCTCGCTGGCCGCGCTGTTGACCAGCACGCCGTGGGCGACGATCTCCCGGCATAGGCGAGCAAAGGCCGCTTCTGGCCAAGCGCGCGTCTCGGCCAGCGTCCCGACGACGTGAAAATGCATCGCCAGCCCAAGCGCGGTGCTGGCGTCGGCGCGCGCGATGCGCCGCAGCACCTGGACGCATTGATAGAGGTTGAAACCATCCCCGCCCAGCTCGACCGGCACAGGCAGGCGCGGCAGGCTGGCCGCGCGCAGGTCCTCCACGTTCTCAAAGGCGAAGGTCCCCGCGCGGTCATGACCTGGGGCGCGCTCGGCAAAGCGCACGCTCAGCGCCTCGACGTGCGCCATGACCTCCTCAAAACCGCGCGCCGTCATGGCAGTCCCGCTTGGCTGTAGTCACCTAATAACAGGCGATAGCCGTTGGGCTTGGTCGTCACGTGCGTGATCACCGACCGCCGGCCGATCAAGCTATCGTGGATGCGGGCGGGGATGTTGGAGATCCGGCAGCGCTCCAGCACGATGCTGCGCTCGATCTCGGCGTTCTCGATCACGCATTCGCGGTCAATGCTGGTGAAGGGGCCAATGTAGGAATTGATGATCTGCGTGTTCTCGCCGATGATCGACGGCCCACGCACCACGCTGTTCACAATGCGCGCGCCTTTCTCCAGCGTCACGCGCGAATCCACGGTAGAGTGCTCATCCACCTCGCCCTCGTTATAGGGGGTCAGCTCCTCCAAGACCAGGGCGTTGGCCTCCAGCATGTCCTCGCGCTTGCCGGTGTCCACCCACCAGCCGGTGTGCACGTAGGGATACACCCGATAGCCATGCGTGACCAGCCACTGGATGGCATCGGTGATCTCCAGCTCGTTGCGCCAGGAGGGCTGAATGGCTTCTACGGCCTCGAAGATATGCTTGTCGAACATATAGATGCCGACCAGGGCCAGGTCGCTGGGCGGGTTGGCCGGCTTCTCGATGAGCTGGGCGATGCTGCCATCTTCGCGCAGCACCGCAACACCATACTGACGCGGATCGCTCACTCGCGTCAGCACGATCTGGCTGTTGTAGTTCGAGCTGGCATACTGTTCGATCAAGCGGTGGATGCCGCCCTGAATGCAGTTATCGCCCAGGAACATAACAAAGCGCGCATCGCCGATGAAGTCGCGGCTGATCTTGACCGCGTGGGCCAATCCGCGCGGCTCGTCTTGCACGATGTAGGTAATGCGCGCTCCCCAGCGCGCCCCGTCGCCCACCGCGTTTTTGATCTCCGCGCCCGTCTCCGGCGCGATCACAATGCCGATGTCGTCAATGCCCGCATCACGAATTGCCTGGATCACGCGAAAGAGCACCGGTTTGTTGGCCAGCGGGATCAGTTGCTTGGCGCTGGTGAAGGTGAGCGGGCGCAGGCGCGTCCCTTTGCCCCCGCTCAAGATTAAACCTTTCATGCGAGATGCCATCTTGGTGACTGTCTTGTGTGGATATGCTACCAGTTTAGCTCCAAAGGCAGGACGCCGGCAAGGAGGGGGTGTTCCAATTCGGAATGAAAGGCTCGGTCGTCGGGCACATGGGTTGGTCATCCGCATGCGCATCGCTCACCCCATCGCGGCGAAGCATCGCGCAGGTCGGTGACGCCTGGGCAGATTCACATGTGACATCCAAACCGCCGTCCGCTACAATCTTGCCGCCGCATGGCCCACTCGACGACGTTGCTGAGCTGGCGGATCGTGCAGGGCGTGAGGCCGCAACCAGGCGAGCTGGTGCAAGTGATCGACCGCGCAGGCCGTGACGACCTGTTGCGCAGTGTGGCGCTTGACCTGGAGCTGGCCGGCGCGACGCCCCTGGTGGAGCTGGCCTCGCCCGACCACATCGCTGCGCTGCTGCGGGCTGGCGACCGTGATTACCTCTCTCGTTACGACCACCATCGGCGCACCTGGATCGAGCGCGTTGATCGGGTGGTTGCGCTACAGTCAGCCGAGCCAGACCTGGCTGGCGTGGACGACGAGGCGCTGGCGCTATGGGCAGCGGCACAAGATCGCCTGACGGCGGCTGAGGACGC
>Ga0308416_1000071_pt1 | contig 33754 bp, 24 predicted proteins | sample HotsprSampleOS60_FD_203468 | JGI IMG/M metagenome (GOLD analysis project Ga0308416, IMG submission 203468) | Hot spring phototrophic mat microbial communities from Octopus Spring, Yellowstone National Park, Wyoming, United States - 20090730_OS60 ... | reverse complement strand
GTGTGATCGGCGCTGGAATGAGAATCTGCGACGATCCGCTCAGATATTTTGCTGCGTAGTCGTACCACTCGCCGGACGGAATGACTTCTCCGGGAACGCTGGCTTCCGGTTCGTCGTTGCCCAGGACACTGACTTCGATCTCGCGCGCGGGGATGCCCTGTTCGACGATAATCCGCCGGTCGTAGGAAGCGGCTTCGGCGATGCCCTGTTCCAGCGTCGCGCGATCGGTCACTTTGCTGACCCCGACGCTTGATCCCAGGTTGGCTGGCTTGACGAACATAGGATAATGCAACCGACTCTCAATCCAGTCGAGCACCCGTTGCGGTTCGTGTTCCCATTCGCGGCGCCGGACGAGCAACCAGGGCAATACCGGCAACCCGGCGCCGGAGAAGGCAACCTTCGTCATCGCCTTGTCCATGCCGACTGCCGATGCCAGGACGCCGCAGCCGACATACGGGACGCCTATCAATTCCAGCAAACCCTGCACCGTTCCATCTTCACCCATCGGACCGTGCAGAACCGGGAAGATCACATCGAGCATTTTGAGCGGCGAATGTTCACCGGCGCCGATCAGCGTTCCCGGATCCATCTCCTGATCGCCAGTGCCAGTCGACGCCGCTATCGTTGCGCCGACCGAACCGCCCGGCAACTTCGACGGATCCGCCTGTACCAGCAGGCGCGCATGCGCATCGGCGGCGATGATCCAGCGCCCCTGTTTGGTGATGCCAATCGGTATGATGTCGTATTTCTCGGGATCGAGACCGTCCATGATCGCGCGCGCCGAGACCAGCGAGACCTCGTGTTCGCCAGACTGACCGCCGAACAGCACGCCAACTCGCACTTTGTGCGTCATCTCTGGTCTTCTCCGTATCAGCACATCGGTTTCATCCAACGATCTGAATTTCCAGTTCGAGTTCAATGCCGCTGATCGCCAGCACCCGTTCGCGCGCCAGGTCGATCAACCGCAGCACATCATCACTCGACGCTCCGCCCAGGTTGATGATATAGTTCGCATGACGCAACGCGATTTCTGCGTTGCCGATGCGCGTTCCTTTCAACCCCGCAGCTTCGATCAGGCGCCCCGCACTGTCACCCGGAGGATTTTTGAACACACTGCCGCAACTCGCGCCCCAGGGCGTCTTGCTGCGCCGCTCGTTCGATGTGCGCTCCATGCGTTGCGCCAGCGCCGTCAGATCATCACGGTGGAGGCGAAATGCCGCCGCCAGCACGATCGGTTGATCCTGCCACCGGATGCCAGCGGCGCGCATTTGCTTAAGGACGCTCGTCCGATAGCCGAAGGCGAAGCGATCAACCGACCACTCCTGGGTTTCACCTTGCACCAGCACCCAGGCGCGTTCGAGGGAGGTCGCAATATCGCTGCCGTAACATCCGGCATTGCCATAGAGCGCACCGCCGATGGTTCCCGGCAACCCTTCCGCCCATTCAAGCCCGGACCACCCCTGACGCGCCAGCCGGCGTGCTGTGCCAGCCATAGGCGCACCGGCTTCGACAATAACGCTCGCTGTGTCGCCATTGGCTTCCAGGCGCACCTCATGCCCGCGAACGCGAATGACCAGCCCATCAAACCCACTATCGCGAACCAGGATATTCGAGCCGCCACCAAGGATGAAAACAGGCAGGTTGCGCTGTTCCGCCCAGGCGAGGGCGGAAGCCAGATCAGCAGCACTGGTCGCCTGCACAAAGTATCGCGCTGGTCCGCCAATCCGCCAGGATGTATACGGTGCAAGCGGTTCGTTTTCGAGATAACGCATACGTTTATGCCGTCGTCTGTAGTGAACGAATGCGCATGCGCAGCGCTGCCGCTTCATCAACGTGGCGCAGAGTCTCGCGGATGTGGAGCGCCTCGTTCCAGCGTGCCAGCGCCTGCGTGCGATCTTCCTGAGCGGCATGCAGGTCGCCGAGACGTTCAAGCGCGCGCGTAATGCCAATCCAGTCGCGGTCACGACGCGCCAGGACAAGCGCACGTTCGTAATGTGCAATTGCAATTTGCGGTTGACGCAGTGCGCGTGCGGCATCGCCAAGATGGATGAGCGCAATGCACTGACCGCGCGGATTCTGCGTCAGTTCCTGCAATTCACAGGCGCGCTTGTACGACTCCATCGCCTGTTCGTGACGCCCAAGCCGGCTCAGCACCGCGCCAATAACGGTATACGAGCGCGCCTGACCGACAATATCGTTGATTCGCCGACGTAGTTCGAGACTCTCTTCCGCCGACGCCAGCGCATCGGCAGCTCTGTTTTGATCGAGTAACGTCAGGGCGAGTTTATCCTTCAGTATCGCCTGCCCGATCAGGCTGCCGCGCCCCTGCTCCAGCGCCAGAGCGCGGGTGTAGAACGTGAACGCCTCACGACTCGATCCCAACACCCGATAGACATCACCAATACTGGTGAGCACCCGCGCCAGTTTGAGTTTGTCGTCGCCGGTTTCGTGCTCCTCGCGCGCCAGTTGCAGTTCCTGCAACGCTTCCAGATGCCGACCCTGCAACTGACGCACCTTCGCCAGATGCAAGCGGGCTTCGGCTTCCAGATCGCTCAGATCGTCGCGGGCAGCGCGATCACGCGCAAGGTTCAGCGCCGCCTCTGCCTGCGTCAGTTGCCCCAATTCCCGATGCATGCGACCGATCCCCAGCAGCGCGCGCGCTTCCGCCTCGGCATTCTTGAGACGTTGCGCCGCCCGCAGCATGCGACGGGCGTATTCGAGACCTTCGCGATACTGACCGCCAAATTCGAGCACCGCAAGCGCCAGGGCGCAGGCGCGCAGTTCGTAGGAGCGCTGCTCCGCAACATCGAGACGCTCGATCAACGCCAGTACCCGCTCGGTCCAGCGGCGCGCACCGCTGAAATCGAGACGCGCAATACGCGTCTCGGCAACCGCCATTGCCGTTTCGACGGCGGCAGCATAGACACCCGCCTGTTCCCAGTGCCAGGTTTGTATCTCGCGCCAGCCTTCGGGTGCGCGTTCGTCGTCGCCATAGCGTGCAGCCAGTTCTTCGGCAACACGACGGTGAAATGCACTTGTGCTTTCGTCTGTCACGCCATGCTCAATTCTGCTGTCGAAGAGTGTCGATGATCAATTCTCCCACACGATACCCATCGCCGGCGCCCAGGGTCAGCAGCACGTCTCCGGGACGCAAGAGCCCGCCAATGGTTGCCGCTGCCTCGACGACATTCCCCACTGCCTGAACATCGTTGTGCCTGATGCATCCGGCAAGCGCATGGGCAACAGTGCGCGGATCTCCGGTCTCGCGCGCCGGGTACACATCGCCGATCCGCACGACATCTGCGTGATCGAATGCATCTGCCCAGGCATCACGTAACGCCTGTGTGCGCGAGAAGGTATGCGGTTGCAGATAGACGACGAGCCGGCGTTGTGGAAAACGCGCTCGCGCCGCTGCCAGGGTTGCACGCGCTTCTGTCGGATGATGCGCGTAGTCGTCGATGATCGTGATACCGTTCGCCTCGCCTTTGATGTCGAAACGCCGACGTGCTCCACGATAGGCGGCAAGCGCATCCGCAATTGCGTCACGCTCAACCCCCAGAAGGGTTGCGACTGCAATTGCTGCCAGTGCGTTGCGCACATTGTGATCACCGACCAGGCGCATGGTATATGTGCCGTCGAGCCGGGCGCCAAACGTGCGCCGGTCATACCGCCAGAGATCGAAATGGGTCATCGCTCCGTCGTAGCGCACATTCGCCGCCATCCAGTCCATTGGCGCCAGGCGACACGAAGCCGGGTTGCGGGCAATCGCTTCTTCAATGCCATACTGCTGCGCATCAGGGTGATTGGCGACACGCAACGCGCCCGGATCATCGCCACACACGATCAGGCGCTGCGGCTGCGCCACACGTCTGGTAAATAAACGAAATGCCGCTTCGTAATTGTCGGGTGATGGATAGATATCGACGTGATCCCATTCGACATTGGTCATCACCGCCACATCTGGCGTCAGCGCCAGAAACGTCCGGTCGTACTCATCGGCTTCGACCACGAGCGGCGCTGCCGGATCGCCCCACCGCGCGTGTATGCCGAGATCGGGCGTCTCCCCGCCGATCAGAAAACCGGGATTGCCGCCCGCCTGCGTCAACATCAGCGCAATCAGCGCCGTTGTTGTGGTTTTCCCGTGCGTGCCGGCGACTGCCACCACGCGCCGCTGCTGCGACCACTCGCGCCACAGGTCGGCGCGTCGCAGCACCGGGATGCCGCGCGCACGCGCCGCTGACAGTTCGACGTGATCATCCCGCACGGCGGAGGTTGCCACGAGCGCATCGGCGCCTGCGATCCAGGCGGGGTCGTGCCCATCGTGGATCAGCGCGCCGCGTTGTTCGAGTGCTTCGGTGAGCGCGTTGCGCTGCACATCCGACCCGCTGACCGTGTGCCCCTGATCCAGAAGGATATGCGCGATTGCGCTCATTCCCGCGCCAGCAATGCCAATAATGTGATAATGCATGGTTTTCTGCTCAACCGGTTATTTTTTTGGTCCGCCGCCGCCGCCGCCGCCACCGCCGCCGCCGCCGCCATCAACCGCCCAGACACGGTTGAAGCGGATCACCGTCACAATCAGCAGCGTGATAACGAATGCGGTGATGGTCGAAGGAATGATGCCGGTCCAGGTTGGCAAACTATTCAATGCTGTTGCGACAGTTGGCGAAACTTCCACGGTTGGCGCAAACTCTCGCCAGAAGATCGATACGGCGCTGGTCAGCAGAACGGCGGTATACAGACCCGTCAACGCCCCCAGAATACGCAGCGGTCGTTTGCCGCCCCATCCGCCGAGCGGTTTGCCTTTCCATGGGAACGAATATCCGATACCGATGGCAACCAGCGCGATGAAAAGCAGTACCCGCAGCAGGAGTGGCGCTTCGAGATTTTCTGGGATGATCGGACCGAGCGGCGCAACATCGGCAGTACTGCCGCCGGTCAGAAAGGCAGCCAGGCGCGGCAGGTTGCTGTACGTTCGATTGATCAGGTCAACAACGAAATTGCCACCCTGGACTGACACCACATAGGCTATTGTGGTCAGTAACCCCAGACTGACAATGTACCGAAACCCCCAGACCCAACCGAGGATGCCGAGCGCCGCGAGGATCGAATAGGTAACGAACGGACCGCTCAGATCGATCGTTATCATGCCGTTTGTCTCCTGATCACCAGCGTCTCCAGCAGGAACGCGAGCCGATGTGCTGCGTCCGGTTGCGCCAGCGCCCGCGCGCGTTCCGCCATTGCACGACGCTCTTCTGGACAGTTGATGAGCCGGTAAATTGCACGAAACAGCAATCCTTTTTCTGTCGTGTCCGCCAGTGCTGCATCGCTCACCTTGACTGCCGCGCCGCGCTGCACCAGGTAATCGGCATTCTCGTCCTGGTGAACATAAGGGTACGGCGCCAGCACTGCCGGTAAGCCGACCGCCGGCAATTCTCCAAGTATCGATGCACCGCTGCGACAGACCGCGAGATCGGCGGCGACCAGCGCAGCAATCATCGTCGGCGTTGAAGGCAAACCCTCCTGCCCTGCTATGTCGGGCGCGCTATGCAAATACTCAAAGAGATGATACCGCTTTTGCAGGTTCTCTGGCAATACCCTGATCGCCGCGCGCAGAAATGTCGCGTCTCCTTCACGACCGCACACATGAATGATTTCCATCAATGGTAACAGCGATGGTAGCAGGGCGGCAATAGCGCGATTGATGCTGCGCGCCCCGCGACTGCCGCCAGCGACGAGCAGTGTCGGCAGGTCGTCGCTCAACCCAAACACCGCGCGGCACGCGCGCCGGTCGGCGTGAAACAATTCCTGCCGCACCGGATAACCGGTCACGATCAGGCGGACTGTTCGGTTCTGCGTTTCCAGATGGAACACGGCACGCTCAAAATCCACCGGGGTCAACCCCAGATAGCGCCCGGAGTCCGCCACGCTACAGGCGACCAGGTTTGCCATGCGCGCCAGCAAACGTACAGCCAGCCCAGGAACAACATCAGGCTGGTAGATCACCGTTGGCACGCGCGCCAGCCGCGCTGCGAGAAATACCGGTACGCACACATATCCACCCGTTCCCAGGATTGCCGCAGGGCGATCACGGGCAATCAGACGGTGCGCTGCTCCGGTTCCACGCGCCAGGGTTATCAGGTTGCGCACCATGGTCAACGGATTCCGCCCCCGCACCGCAGCCGCCGGCAGCGCGTGGAATGGCAGGGCGCTCTCACGCGCCACCAGCGCGGCTTCCATGCCGCCGACACTGCCGACATACAGCGCCGACCAGCGGGTGTGGCGCGACATCGCCCGGTTGCGTCCACCGTCTGTATCAGCGACGACGAATTGCGCTCCATGCGCGTTGAGTGCTGCGGCGACGGCTAACGCCGGATACACGTGACCGCCCGTTCCGCCACCAACCAGCCAGGCGCGCAAAGGAGGCAGCCCGTCTGGATCGCGCGGTATCCGTGACTGTTTCATCGGTCTCACCAGGAGATGTGGCGCCGGTATAACGCGAAATGTTCAGCAGTATGCCAACCGCCGTCATACATACGGTCAATGACGTTCCGCCGTAACTGATGAAGGGCAGGGTCAACCCCGTAAACGGAATAAGGGTCGTCACCACGGCAATGTTGATCAATGCCTGAAAGACCAGCCAGGCGGTGATGCCGGTTGCGAGCAGCGCCGCAAAGGGGTCGGACGATCGTCCGGCAATGCGCATCCCGCGGTAGGCGATCACCAGAAAGCAGGTGACGACGAACAGGGTTCCGATCAGACCGAACTCTTCGCCGATGATGGCGAAGATGGCGTCGGTGTGCGCTTCGGGCAACCAGAAGAACTTCTGGCGCGCCTGTCCGATGCCGACGCCGAACAGTCCGCCGCTCGCCAGGGCGTAGAGTGCATGCACCGGTTGATACCCCGCGCCCTGGTAGTGCGCAAACGGATCGATCCAGGCGGCGATCCGCTCCTGCCGGTATGCCGCAATGTTGATCAATCCCCAGAATGCGCCACCCGCGACGACTGCCGCTCCAATGACATGGAGCAGGTTTGCACCAGCGGCAAAGTACACAATCCCGGCAATGATCACCAGCACAATCGTCGTTCCGAGGTCGCGCCCCAGCATCACCAGCCCGCACACCACGCCGAGCATCAGCGCAAACGGAACCAGTCCGTAGGTGACGTTGGTCAGTTTCTCGCCACGGCGCGATAGCCAGTCGGCAAAGTAGATCACCAGCGCCAGTTTGGCGATCTCCGATGGTTGCATACTGAACGCGCCAATGCGGATCCAGCTGCGCGCACCGTTGGCTTCGGTCATCGATGCTGGCAGGATCAGCGTCAGCAGGAGGAGAAAGAGCGCACCCGCCATCAGATGCACCGAGAAGCGCCGCCAGACGCGGTAATCGATGCGTTGCGCCGCAAGTAAGCCAGCCGTGCCGATCAGCGCGGCGATCATCTGTCGCCCGGTGTAGTAGAGTTGATCGCCGGTATCAGCATACGCGCGCATAAACGATGCGCTGTAGACCATGACCAGTCCAAGCGGGATCAGTACCCCGACTGCCGTCAGCAGGGGGTAGTCCGGTTTGCGTTGAAGCATGACTGCCATATGCCACCAGGTATGAATGGGGAACGCCGTGTGACCGCGTTCCTGCGCTACTCCGGATCACAGAAAGACATGGACTGCATCTACGGCGAGAGCGTTTGCAGCGGCGGCGTGATGATCAGCGCCAGCACGACCAGCACCGCCAGCACTGCCATTGTCAGGGGCCATCCAGCGCGCAGACCCAATCGCACGACTGTCGGCGGATAGGAACGCGGGTCGAGCGCAAAACGCGGCGCCAGCAACCATCCGATCACCGCACCGGTCAGCAACCCGCCGATATGTGCATTGTTGTCGATGTAGGGCGATGTAAATCCGAGCGCCAGATTGATCATCACCACGAATATCAGGCTGCCGAGTTGCTGGCGTGCGATACCGCCCAGCACCGAACGCGCAACGACGTAAAAGGCGATCAACGCGCCAATCAGCCCGAAAATCGCCCCCGACGCGCCAACTGAGGGGTTGGGATTGAACGCATACGACATCACTCCGCCGCCCAGACCGGCAATCAGGTAGAGCGCCAGGAAGCGTTGCGAGCCGAAGATGCGTTCGGCTTCGAAGCCCAGCGAATAGAGCGCAAACGAGTTGAAGAACAGGTGCGCAATGCTGCCATGAAGAAACATTGCGGTCAGAAAACGGTAGTACTGCCCGCCAATAGCAATTGCGTCATTCTCTTTCGCGCCCCAGATCAGGGTCAGTTGATACACACTCACGACGCCAGCAATGCGGATGCCGATCACATCCAGCAACCACGGTCCGACGAAGACAAGAATGTTGATCGCCAGCAGGATGCGCGCTACCCAGGGCGTAAACAGTGGAACACGCACACGCAGCGATGCTGCTTTAGCCTGTTCTGCGGGCGCCGGTTCTTCTGGAGGGCGCCCCGCCGCTTCGAGGTTGCGCAGGATACGCTGATAATCGTTATCGTTATCGCTCACGTGAAACTCTCGACGATGCGGCGAAATGCTTCACCGCGATGAAATTCGTTGCGGAACATGCCAAAACTGGCGCATCCTGGCGAAAGCAGCACAATGTCGCCGGGTGCAGCGATGTGACGGGCTGCCGTAACCGCTCGCTCAAAGTTGTCGAATGGTCCGCACACGTCGACTGACGGATCAACCAGACGCAGAGCCTGCTGCAACTTCGGGGTGGCGGTTCCGTCCACCAGCACAACTGCTTTGACGCGCCCGGCAATCTCACGCGCAAGATCATCGAAGGGCAACTGTTTGTCAGCGCCGCCAGCGATCAACACGATTGGATCATCGAAGGCGCGCAGGGCGGCTATCGCTGCTTCGGGCGCTGTTGCTGCGGTGTCGTTGACATAACGCACACCATCAAGTTCACGCACCAACTCCAACCGATGTTCGACGCCGGGAAACGTCTGCACGGCGCGTCGAATATGATCTGGCGCAACGCCAAAGGAACAGGCTGCCGCAGTTGCCGCAGCAATGTTCCCCAGATTGTGCGTGCCGCGGAGTTGCACGTCGTCGCGGGTGCAGATGACGTGCCTTTCGCCGCGATGATCACGCCAGACCAACTCGTCTCCCTGCCAGAAGGCTGCCCGCCCTGCGTGTGCCAGCGCCGGATGTGCGGCGCTGGCGAACCACACCACATCGTCAGGGCGCTGTTCAACCACCGCCATCGCGCGGATGATCGGCGAGTCGGCATTCAGCGCCACCGCGTCGCCGGGTCGTTGATGTCGCCAGATCTGCTCCTTTGCCAGAATGTACGCTTCCATCGTCCCGTGCCGGTCCAGGTGATCTGGCGCAATGGTGGTGATACAGGCAATCTTCGGGCTTAGCCCGGCTTCACCCAACCCTTCGAGCGCAAACGACGAGAGTTCCAGCACCACGGGGGTCGTGGCGGTGATCGTGGGCAGCTGTTCGAGCGCCGAAATGCGCAGATTGCCGGCGATCACGGTATCCGGAAACTGCTCGCGCAGCATAGCGCCGAGCAGGAGGGTTGTTGTCGTTTTGCCCTTGGTGCCGGTAACGCCGAGGATGGGTCCGGGGCAGAGCCGGAAGAAGATGGTCATCTCCATCTCGATCGTTGCGCCAGCCGCCCGCGCGATCTGGAGGTAGCGCGAGGTGGGCGGCACTGCCGGGTTGCGGACCACAATCTCCGCCCGGCGAAAATCATCGTCACGGTGTTCGCCCAGCACGAAACGGATCGGCAGACCGGCGAGCGCATCGAGCGACGCGCGCAGGTCATCGGGTCCGCGCAGATCGGTGACCGTCACATCGGCGCCTTGCAAGGCGAGGAATCGTGCCACGCCTGTTCCGCCGCCATGAACGCCAAGCCCCATAACCAGCGCGCGCTTGCCTGCCAGTTGCATACTGTTTTACCGCTCCACCGTCACCGCCGGACGTTCGACCGTCATCCGCGCCCGTTGCGCATCATTGATCGTCAGCGCCAGCGATATGCCGACCAGCGCCGCCACCATGCCTACCAGCACGAAGCGCTGCATCACCTGCGTTTCGCTCCAGCCGAGCAGTTCAAAGTGGTTGTGCAGCGGCGACATTTTGAACACCCGACGTCCAACGCCGGTGCGCCGTTTCGTCCATTTGAAATAACCCACCTGGATGATGACCGAGAGCGCTTCGGCAACGAACACCAGACCGACGACCGGCAGCAGCAGCCATTGCTGCGACTGAAGGGCAATCACGCCCAGCACCGCCCCCAGCGAGAGCGAACCCAGATCACCCATGAACACCTGCGCTGGATGCGCGTTGTACCATAGAAACGCCGCACACGCACCGACGAGCGTGAAGCAGAACGCCATCAGGTTGATGAACTCGCCGTTCAGGAAGGTGATCACCCCATAGGCAGCGAATGCCAGCGTCAGATTCCAGCCTGCCAGACTATCGAGACCATCGGTAAGGTTCACCGCATTGCTTGTGCCGACAATGATCAGCATGGCAAACGGAATGAACCACAGACCGATGTCGAACTGCCCGACAAACGGAACGCGCACCTGCCCAAAGTTTGCCAGACCGAACGGCGGCGGCAGGTAGAGCGCCAGCGCAGCGCCAAAGGCGATCAGCAGCATCAACGCCATTTTGGTGTGCGGCGTAAACCCATAGGTCTTCGACCGACTCCCAACCAGCGACATATAATCATCAATTGCGCCGAGGATGGCAAACGCAACCAGGACCGCAAGCGGCAGCAGGATCGACCAGCGATCGATCAGGTTGAACGCCACGGTCAGAACGATGACCGGCAGCAGGATGATGATCCCGCCCATCGTTGGCGTACCGGTTTTGACCAGGTGACTCTGCGGTCCTTCGAGGCGAATCTGCTTACCAATCCGATGGCGACGCAGGAAGCGGATCCAGTATCCGCCCGTTGCGAGGGTCAGGATAAAGGCGGCTGCCGCCAGCAGCAGCGCTCGTGCCATATCCTGCACCAGTAATGCCTGGAGCGTTTCGCGCACGTGTGTCTCCTCTACGTCATTGCTCTCCAGGATAACGAATAGCGGCTTTGCAGAACAACGGAGCATCACGGACGATGCTGCTGCAACCGCGCCACAATACTCTCCATCAGCATACCGCGCGACCCCTTGATCAACACGAAGTCGCCGGGCGCCAGGTGGGAGATCGCCAGGTCTGCCGCCTCATCGTTATCGTCCACGCTCCACACCTGTTCAGGCGCCATGCCTGCCTGAAGCGCCTCATCTGCGATCCAGCGCGCCCGTTGTCCAACGGTAATGAGGAACTGGGCGACTTCGGCAACACGCGCTCCGACTCTGCGGTGCGCCTCCTCTTCGATGCTTCCCAATTCCAGCATATCGCCCAGAATGGCGATGCGCCGACCTTCGAGGTCTGCCAGCAGGTTGAGCGCTGCCAGCATCGATGACGGCGATGCATTGTACGTATCGTCGATCAGCGTCGTCTGATTGACGCCAGGCACAGCCAGAAGCCTGAGTTGCGCGCTCTCGTCGCGCAGCCCGGCAATGATCGCTTCCCACTCCATGCCGAGCAGCAATCCGGCGGAAGCTGCAGCGAGCGCCGTGTGAACGCTGTGCCGCCCCAGCAACGGGAGTGTCAGATAGAAAGCGTCACCCTGATAATGCACCCGAAAACTGATCCCCTGCAACCCGCGACTTTCGATCGAATCCGCCCAGAGATCCGCTGCCGGATCGAGACCGTAAAAGAAAGGACGGGCGCGTGTCACCTCCGCCATTGCGCGCACCCGCGGGTCATCGATGTTGAGGATCGCAAACCCATCGTCGGGCAGCGCCTGCGGCAACTCGCTTTTGGCGCGTTGGATCGCTTCGATGCTCCCCATCCGCTCAAGGTGCGAAGGTCCGACATTGGTCACGATTCCGAGGCGTGGCCGGGCAAGAGCCGCCAGATGCGCGATCTCACCCGGACCGTACATGCCCATTTCCAGCACTGCCACCTGATGGTCGGCGGTCAGTTTGAGCAGCACGATGGGCAATGACGCCTCGCTGTTGTAACTTCTTGGACTTTTTAAGGTGCGAAAGCTGCGCTGGAGCACGCTGGCAGTCACCTCTTTCGTCGAGGTTTTACCCACGCTTCCGGTGACGCCGATCACGATGGGGTGATACTTCCCCCGGTGATAGGCTGCCAGCCGGTTCAGCGCCGCCTGCGGATCATCGACAGCGATCAGCAGCACACTATCAGGTGTCGCCTGTTCGAGTCCTTCCCCGGTGACCGGATCGATCACCGTATAAGGACGTGCGAGCGACAGGTTCGACAGTTTGTCGCGGCGCACCAGGGCGCCGCGTGCACCACGCGCTGCCGCGTCCGCCAGAAATTCGTGGCCATCGACCCGCTCGCCGCGCAGAGCGACGAACAGGCACTCCGACGTCGCCAGCCGCGAATCGATCACTGCTTCGCTGAAGGTGACCTGCATCAACGCGGGCGGTAGCGACGGCTTGCGCCGATCCGCTTCCGCCTGCACACCAAGCAGCACTTCGTCCAGTTGCAACACCGCCGTGTCCTTCATCCATCACAGGAATCAATCCGGCGGCATTGTAACATAACCTGATTCGACCGGAAACAACGGCGCAGCGTGCCTCCTGCGCCTACCGGTTGAGACGCCCGCCCACCGTCTGCCCTGGATCGACCAGTCCCATATCAGGGGCGATCCGTGCATACTGGAGCAGTTGCGTCGCAATCGACTGGAAGAGCGGGATCGCGGTGCGCACCGCCCAGTAATCGTCGCGTGGGCGATCAACTTTCACCAGAATGGCGAAACGTGCATGCTCAGCTGGCGCAAGTCCGGTGACCGATCCGATCGTTGCATCGGCAACATACCCGCCGCGTCCGTCCGGGATCGACGATGTGCCGGTTTTGGCGCATACTTCATAGCCGGGCACGAGCCATGTATCACGGTAGTGACCGGTCATGCCCGCCCAGACAACCGGTGCATAATGGTTGGCGGATTTCACCAGCATGCGGCGCACCGTCCATGCCACTCCCGGCTCGATCGGTTGCCCGATCTGTTTGGGCTGGGTAATGACGCAATCATCGCCGCGACAGCGCCGTTCGACCACGTATGGGCGCATGAGTTTGCCATCGTTGCCGATCGCAGCCACCATGCGCACCAGTTGAAGCGGCGTCACGGCAATCCCCTGACCATATCCGTTGGTATCGAGCACCAGCGGACTCCAGCCCTGTCGCGCTGGCGTCTGCACCATGCCTGCCGCTTCACCGGCAATGTCGATACCGGTGGGACGTCCAAAACCGAACTCGTTCAGCATCGCGTAGAAGCGATCGGCGCCGATCAGTTCCGCGAGTTGCAGCGCACCGACATTGCTCGAGTAGTAGAGCACCTTTTCCGGGTTGACAGGACCGTTCCCCGCCCCGTTCCAGTTCGACAGCCGCCATCCATAGCGATAGACGCTGCCAGGATCATCGACGACCGTATCAGCGGTAAACGCGCGCGTCTGCAACCCGGCGGCAACCGTAAAGATCTTGAAGGTCGAACCCGGCTCGTACTGCGTCCCGACAGCCGGGTTCAGGTTGTACATTTCCGGTGCGTACTCGACATAGCGGTTCGGATCGAATGTCGGATAACTTGCCATGCCAAGGATCGCGCCGGTGCGCGGGTCCATCACGATCACCACGCCGCCGTCGGCGTTGTGCTCATCGACCGCTTTTTTCAGTTCGGTCTCGATAATGTGCTGCACGGTGGGATCGATGGTCAACTGGAGATCGACGCCCGGTGTAGCCGGTTGAACTTCCTGCGGCGCGATCCAGATCGGGTTGCGCTGCGAGTCGACTTCCGCCGTAATGACGCCGGTGCTGCCGCGCAGCAACTGATCGTAGTATCCTTCGACGCCACTGATGCCGACATGCTCGAAATTGACCGCCCCAACCACGTGGGCGGCGAAGGTCTGTTGCGGGTAGACGCGGCGCGGTTCGTACTGGAGCAGCAGTCCAGGTTCGTCGAGCGCTATGATGCGTTCGGCGATCTCCGGTTCGAGCCAGCGTTTGATACGCACCTGATAGCGCGATGTGTTCTGCATCGCTGCCAGAATGTCGGGCGACGGAACGCCCAGCAGACCGGAAAGGGTCAGCGCCAGGCGCGGCGCCTGCTTCTGATCGATCAGCGACGGTACGACATACAGACTCTGGAGATCGACATCGAGCGCCAGGACGTTTCCTTTGCTGTCGCGAATAACGCCGCGCGGCGCAGGGATCGGCAGGCTTTGGTACACCTCGGCGCGCGCCATCTCTGCCAGCGTGCGTCCGCCGACCCGCACCTGCCCGGTCTGAATGCTGCCCAGATGCACCGCCACGCGCACAATGATCAGCACAGCGATCAGCAGGATCAGGTTCAGCCGCCAGCGACTGATCGTGATCGGACGGATCGGTGTGGCGCTGCGTCGCGCTGGCGTGCGATTGACAACCGTGCTGCGCGTGGTGCGGACAGCCATACGACGTTCCTTCTATGGGTTCAGCAGCACGCCATCATGCAACGGCGATTCACGGTCAGCGGTTGTGCCGATGGTGATATACCGCGCCTGTTCCGGTCGCATCGGGCGAAGGTTCATCCGGAGCGCACGGCGCTCGATGTCGGCGAGCGACTGAGCGCGCGCCAGACGCAAACGCAGATTACTCTGCTCGCGCAGCAACAGCGTTTGCTGACGCTGCAACTGAGCGACTGCGTGCCCCTGGGTCGCCAGATGCCCGGTTTGCGCAAGCGTCAACCCGCTCATCAACGCCAGCCACAGTGCGGCGGCGATCAACCGTCGCCCGCCGTCGAGCCGTAGATAGCGCGCGAGTTCAATGCGCCGCTCTTTCGCTTCGCGGATCGTTGGATAGAGCGGTTTGAGTGTGACAGCCATCGGCATCCCCTCTTTCCCTCAATCGTGCACCGGAACAGCATGCATTCTGTGTTACGACACCCGTTCCGCTACTCGCAACCTGGCGCTGCGACTGCGCGGGTTGGCGCGTTGTTCTTCAATACTGGCTTCGACCGGCTTGCGTGTGATGATATGCAGACGCCCGGCTTGCGCTTCGGCGCGCAGCGTGTGCTTCACAATCCGATCCTCCAGCGAGTGAAATGCAATGATTGCCATTCTCCCGCCTGGCGCCAGCAGGTCGATAATCTGCGGCAATGCCGCTTCCAGGCTTGCCAGTTCGTTGTTGACCGCAATCCGCAACGCCTGAAATGTGCGCGTCGCCGGATGAATTCTGCCGCGCTGCCCGCCCAGCGCCCGAGTGACGATCGCCGCCAGTTCATCGGTGGTCGTCACCGGTTTGCGCTGCCGCGCTTCGACAATTGCGCGTGCGATGCGGCGCGAACCGCGTTCCTCGCCATAGCGAAAGATCAGGTCGGCAAGTTCCTGTTCCGGCAGGTTGTTGACCAGATGCGCTGCCGTCACCGGCGCGTCGGGATCAAGCCGCATGTCGAGCGGAGCGTGCGCCTGAAACGAAAATCCCCGCTCTGGCGTGTCGAGTTGATACGATGAGACCCCCAGATCGAGCACCACACCCTCCACCTGCACAAAACCGGATGTCGCTGCCAGTTGTCCGATCTCCCGAAAGCTGCCGCGCACAAGCGTCACCCGATCACCGTATGGCGCCAGTCGCGCCGCTGCCGCAGCCAGCGCCGCCGGGTCACAGTCAATCCCCAGCAGACGACCGTCGGGCGACGATGCCTCCAGGATCGCCGCAGCATGACCGCCGCCGCCGACCGTTCCATCGATATATCGACCGCCAGGGCGCGGCAACAGCCCGGCGACCACCTCTGCAAGCAATACTGGTGTGTGATGGTATTCCAAGAACTGAGAACTGAGAACTGAGAACTGAGAACTGAGAACCAAGAACTAAGAACCAAGAACCGAGAACTGAGAACCAAGAACTAAGAACCAAGAACCGAGAACTGAGAACCAAGAACTGAGAACTGAGAACCGGGTTCAACGTTACAAAAATCAACCTTCTAACGTTCAACCTTCTAACGTTCAACGTTCAACCTTCAACCTTCAACGTTCAACCTTCAACCTTCAACCTTCAACCTTCAACCTTCAACCCCTTCAAAACCGCAACTCCGCCAGTTTCTGCGCGAACAGGCTCGCATTTGCATCCATAGCGCTCAACACATTCTGCCAGCGACGCGGCGCCCAGATCTCGAAGTGCCGGTTCAGACCGGCGATGATCGCCTGATCGCCGAGTTCGGCAAACTCACGCAGGTTCTGCGGAATAAGAATGCGTCCCTGCCGGTCGAGCGTCATGTCGGCGGCGCCCGAAAACAACATGCGCTGCAACTGGCGTGTCTCTTCGCTGCCAATCGGCAGACTGCTCACCTGGCGCGCCAGTTCTTCCCAGACGCTGCGCGGGAATCCCATCAAACATTTATCAAAACCGCGCGTGATTACCACCCCCTCGTTGAGTGCATCTCGAAACCGGGCCGGTATCGCCAGACGACCCTTGTCATCGATGGTATGTTCATATTCACCCAGAAACACAATTGTTCGCCTGAACTAACCGGTTGATGATGCGATTAGCCTGCCAATCGTGCTGCACGTCGTGAATTGCACTCAAGCACATTTCAAAATAGAACATTTGTTTTCAATCCACAACCCACGGAACATCACATTTCCCCACTTTGCCCCACATTTCCCCACCTGACGGTGATTATATACCACTTATTCCCACATATCAAGCAGAATATGCACGATCTGCAAAACTTCGTCGCCTACGATCGCATGTCGTTATCGGTGTTGTTCGCCAGAACGCGGCGGCGCCCTGACCACCTCGTGCTTTACCAATGCCGGGTCTGGACCTGCAGGTCGGCGCGCAATTCATCCAGGTCTGTCTGGCGATTGAAGCGGTGATAGGGGCGCGCGCTGCAGAACCGCCATCCACCATTCCGCCGAATGTCGTCGGCGGCACACCGGTTGCACCGGGGGATTACCCATGGCTCGTCGGGTTGCTCAATGCCAGCGTGCAGGATGAGGCTGCCGTCTTCTGCGGCGGTGCGCTGATCGACGACGGCGCTCCGACCGCCAGTTCCCAATGGGTGCTTACGGCAGCGCACTGCCTGGTTATTAACGGTGAGGTTGTGTCGCCGTCAGCGATCGAGGTGCTTGCCGGTCAGCCTGATTTGACGCAGGTTCAGCCGGAACAACGGCATCCGGTTGCAGACATTATTGTGCATCCGCTTTATATCTACGGATATGCGCCTGTCAACGATATTGCGTTGCTCCGCCTGGCTGCACCGGTGAACGTGGGGAACACCCTGCCTGTCGCCACTCCCGCTGATGCTGCATTCTTTGCACCCGGCGTCGATGCGCAGATCGCCGGGTGGGGCAATCTCCTGCCGCAGACCGGCGTTCAGCAACCGGACATTGCACACAAGGCGGTCGTCAAGATCGTGGATGACGCCACATGCAATGCGCGGTATGATCGCGCGCTGGGTATTGAGCATCTCTGCGCGGGCAATATGCCGGATGGCGGCGTTGACACCTGTCAGGGCGACAGCGGCGGTCCGCTTATGGTAGTGAAAGGCAGCACCCTGATCCACGCCGGTATTGTCAGTTTTGGTCAGGGGTGCGCCTGGCCCCATTTCCCCGGCGTTTATGCGCGCACAGCAACCTATGCTGGCTGGATCAATGCGGTCATCAACGACCAACCGCACGTTGATGTCATACAGGAGGGTCCGTATCCTATCTGGCCCGGTGAGGATGTTCCCGACCCCACGTTGTTCCATATCTCGACTGCTGCGCCAGGCGAGCCGTTTACGTATACGCTACGGGTCGCCAACACCGGTATGCAGGTCCTCGATACGCTGACCATTACTGCCACATTGCCCGGCGGCGCCAGTCTGATCGCCATTAACGACGGTGGAATCGTCGCAGATCCTGTTATCACCTGGACTGCGACCGATCTGGCGCCCGGCGAGGTGATCGAGCGCTCGTATGTCGTCTCTGCCACCACAAGCGTCACGACCGGTCCGTATGGGGTGATGGCGATCAGCGGCTCAACAACGGTAACGTCGTCCGGGCGTTTGCCGATTACGACGCTGATCAATACACCGCAGCTGCACCTTCGCACATTTGCTGAATCAGAGGTGGAAGTCGGATCGGTCTTTGGACAACTCTTCCTGCTGGTCAATTTTGGGCAGGGTAATGGAGCGGGCGTGACAACGCCCATAGATGTGCGCGCAAAGATTCCCCCTGGCGCCGGCATTGTGGCTATCAATAGTGGATCGATCGTTGGCGACGAGGCGCGCTGGCAGATTTCAGGGTTAAGCGGGGGGGTTCCGTGTTTCTGGGTATGGATGTGCGCGCCGGAGCTGTTGGCAGCGTCTTCCGCATCACCGATTACCGGGCGCAGATCGGCAGTGCGACACCCACTCTCGGTGCAATCGCAAGCCAGACGGTCGTTACCGAAGCACGCCGTTATCTCCCTCTCATAGCCCGCTGAACCTGGGGGTGACAGAGCGGCGCTGGTTTGCAGCGCCGCTCCATGTCATCGTGCTATTCGAGCGTGGTGCGGGCAATCGAGGCGGAGACGACTCAGTACAGGCGCACCTTGTAACCCACCGTCTTCAGCAGTTCGCTGGCAATGACATACCGCTGAATTTCGTTGGTGCCTTCGTAGATGCGGAAGACGCGCGCATCGCGGTACATGCGCTCAAGCGGCAGTTCGCGCGAGAAGCCCATGCCGCCGTGGATCTGGATGGCTTCGTCGAGGATCCATGCCAGCGAGTCGGTGCAGTACAGTTTGACGATGCTTGACTCGAGTCGCGCGGTTTCGCCGCGATCCACCTTCTTCGCGCAATCGTACACGATCTGCTCCATCGTGTAGATTTTTACCGCCATGTCGGCCAGTTTGAACTGGATCGCCTGAAAATCGGCGATTGGGCGACCAAACTGCTGCCGTTCGACAGCGTACTTGAGCGACAGTTCATACGCTTCCTTCGCTGCGCCAAGACAGGCGGCGCCCAACCCACAGCGCCCGATGTCGAGCGTCTGGAGCGCGAGCGCATACCCGCGCCCGACTTCGCCGAGCACGTTTGACGCCGGCACGCGGCAATCTTCGAAGAAGATCGAAGCGGTGTGCGACGCGCGCAACCCCATCTTCGGCTCGACTTTGCCGACCTTGAAACCGGGGAAGTCCTTCTCAACAATGAACGCGGTAATGCCGCGCGGACCGGCGCCCGGATCGGTGCTGGCAAAGACAACGATCACATCAGCGAACGAGCCGTTGGTGATCCACATCTTGCTGCCGTTGAGCACCCAGAAATCGCCATCGCGCACAGCGGTGGTGCGGATATGGGCGGCGTCGCTGCCAGCGTTCGGTTCGGTCAATGCCCACGCGCCCCACTTGCGACCTTCGATCAGCGGGCGCAGGTAGCGCTCCTTCTGGTCTGGCGTCCCCGCGAGATGGATCGACATCGAACAGAGCTGGACATGCGCACCCAGGATCGTTCCTGTCGATGCGCATTTGCGGTTTATTTCTTCGAGCAGGACGCAGTACCCCGTAATTCCGGCATCGGAACCGCCGTATGCTTCGGGGAAGGGAACGCCAAGCAGACCAAGATCGGCGGCTTTATGCAACATCTCGAACGGAACCCGCTCTTCTTCGTCGATCTCGCGGGCGATCGGGGCGATCTCCTTGTTGGCGAACTCGCGGACGGTCTGTCGCAACAATCGGAGATCTTCGGGAAGTTCATACTCCATCGTGTGGTCTCCCTTCTACCTGTGCCTTTCTTTCATTATAACACGTTGCAGCATGGGGATGCCTGCGCCAGCGCTCCTTCTGCTTTTGCCCATACTGCGATCTTCAGGGTACAATAATAATTCAATCATGTTCATTGACGAAAGAAGATAGATCATATGCCCGATCAACAGATTCATCTTGCGGTCACCGGCATGACCTGCGCATCCTGTTCGGCGCGCGTCGCAAAGGCGCTGAAGAAGGCGCCTGGCGTTACTGAAGCGACGGTCAAACTGGCGAGCGAACAGGCGGAAGTGCGCTTCGACCCGGCGCTGGTGACGCCGGATCGCCTGGTCGCAGCAGTTGAGGAAGCCGGGTACGGCGTGATTACCGAGCACATCGATATTCCAATCACTGGTATGACCTGCGCATCGTGCGCGGCGCGGATCGAGAAGGCGCTGCGCAGGGTTCCCGGCGTGATCGAGGCAACGGTCAATCTGGCGAGTGAACGCGCAACGGTGCTGTTCTCGCCGTCCGATGCGGGATGGAGCGACCTGGTTGCCGCCATCGAACGCGCCGGTTATGGCGTGATCGATGAACGCAGCACAGCCGCATCCGGTGAAGACAGCGAAGCCGCAGCGCGCGCGCGCGAACTGGCAGTGCGTCGCCGCACGCTCACGGTCGCAGTGGTGTTGACCACCCCGCTCTTCCTGCTGTCGATGGGGCGCGATTTTGGACTGATCGCTCCCTGGTTGATCGGCGCGGGGGCGGACATGGCGCGCTCGATGAGCGGACCGATCCACGCGATGATGGAACACATCGCTGCGCGCGACGATCTGCTCAACTGGCTGTTTCTTTTTCTTGCCACACCAGTGCAGTTCTATGCCGGGCGCGATTTCTATATCCATGCCTGGAAGGCGTTGAAGAACCGCACCGCGACGATGGACACCCTGATCGCGGTCGGATCGTCGGCGGCATACTTCTACAGCCTGACGCTCATGCTCACCGGTCTGGCGGGGCATGTCTACTTCGAGACGGCAGCCGTCATCATCACCCTGATCCTGGTCGGCAAATATCTGGAAGCGCGTGCAAAGAGTCAGACCGGTGCGGCGATCAGGGCGCTGATCGGGTTGCAACCGAAGACGGCGCGCGTGGTGCGTGGCGGACAGGAAGTGGACATCCCTGCCGCCGATGTGCGTCGCGGCGAGATTGTGATCGTGCGTCCCGGCGAGAAGATACCGGTCGATGGCATTGTCATCTCCGGCGCATCCGCCGTTGACGAAAGTATGATCACCGGGGAGAGCATGCCGGTGGAAAAGCGCGAAGGCGATACCGTCATCGGCGCGACGCTGAATCGCAGCGGGAGTTTCCAGATGCGCGCAACGCGCGTCGGCAAAGAGACGGCGCTGGCGCAGATCATTGCGCTGGTGCAGCAGGCGCAGGGAAGCCGCGCGCCGGTGCAGCGCCTGGTCGATCAGGTGTCTGCCGTCTTTGTGCCTGTTGTTCTGGTGATTGCGCTGGTCACATTTCTCGCCTGGTTCTTTATCGGCGGGACGGGCTTTACCCAGGCGATGATCTTTGCCGTGGCAGTGCTGGTGATTGCCTGCCCCTGCGCGCTGGGGCTGGCGACGCCGACTGCCATTATGGTCGGGGTGGGAACAGGCGCTGCGCACGGTATTCTGATCAAAAATGCCGAAAGCCTGGAGCGCGCCGGGAAGATTCAGGCAGTTGCGCTCGATAAAACCGGAACGATCACGGTCGGAAAGCCGTCGGTTACCGACGTTCTACCGCTTTCGGGTGCGACGGTTGCCAGCAACGCACCGGCACTCCGATTGAATGCAAGTGATCGCCAGGAAACGCTGCGTCCGGTTCCGTTCAACCACGGCGCAGACCCGGCTTCGTTCGCCACCAACGGCGACCCTCTTCCGACAGACGATGCACAGCGCAACGATCTGCTGCGATGGGCGGCAAGCGCCGAGGTGCGCAGCGAACATCCGCTTGGCGAGGCAATCGTTCGTGCAGCGCGGGAAGCCGGTATCCCGCTGGCTCAACCCCAACGCTTCGAAGCCGTTGCAGGGCAGGGAGTGATTGCCACCGTTGAAGGGCGCAGCGTGGCAGTCGGCAACCTGGCGCTTCTGCGCGAACGCGGCATCGATCCATCGACATTCGACAGCGACGTGACACGCCTGCAAGACGAGGGAAAAACCGTCATGCTCGTCGCCATCGATGGCGTGGTACAGGGAATCATTGCCGTCGCCGATACGATCAAGCCGACCTCGCGCGCAGCAGTCGAGGCATTGCACCGTCAGGGGATTGATGTGTGGCTGATCACCGGCGACAATCGCCGGACGGCAGAAGCGATCGCCCGTCAGGCAGGCATCGATCCGTCGCGGATCTACGCCGGGGTACGCCCGGAAGACAAGGCGCGCATCGTTCATGAATTACAGCAAGGACGCCGGATTGTGGCGATGGTTGGTGATGGCATCAACGACGCACCGGCGCTGGCGCAGGCTGATGTTGGCATTGCGATCGGCAGCGGCGCCGATGTGGCGATGGAGACTGCTGACATTACGCTTATGCACGGTGATCTGCGCGGTGTGGCGCAGGCAATCGATCTCAGCAAACGCACCTTGCGCACGATTCGCTGGAACCTGTTCTGGGCGTTCATATATAACATCGCCCTGATCCCGATTGCTGCCGGCGCGCTCTACCCGCTGACCGGGTGGCAACTGAGTCCCATGCTGGCTGCTGCCGCAATGGCGTGCAGTTCGGTCTTCGTGGTGACCAACTCGCTCAGGCTGCGGCGGGCGCTGGGGGTTGTAAGGGTTGAACGTTGAAGGATGGGAGAAGGCAAGTTCATTCTACGAGTAAGGAAAATACAGATTGACCCGCAACGCGGAATCGCTCATTCACCATCAACCGATCCATGCGGTTGGCGCAGTCGCCTACCGGTATGACGCGCGGAATCGTCTTCAAATCCTGTTGATCAAGAAACGTCGGGGCTACTGGACATTACCGAAGGGCAAGGTCGCTCCAACTGAAGACGATGCTTCTGCGTTGCTGCGCGAACTATGGGAAGAGACCGATCTAACGGGCGTCGTCGAGGATCAGGTGGCGCAGGTCATGTATATCACGCCACGACGACGGTTGCCACGGCGTAAAATTGTGACATACTATCTCGTGCAGGTGGCGCCGGACGCCATCGCCACACCAGGAGGGCGCTCCGGCGAGATCATTGAGCGTGTGCGCTGGGTTACCCCCGCGGCAGCGCTCCGCCGGGTCAAACGAAAGCGCATTCGTGACATCATCGCCTGCGCTCGAAATGTGCTGCGCAGGCGTTCGCAGAATCACGGAGCAGCAGATCGATGATCGCATCGATTCGCGGAATACTCATCGCAGTGGCAGCGGATCATGTCGTGGTGGAGACCGGCGGCATCGGATGGATGATCTACGCGCCGCGCCCGGTGATCGCCGCGCTCGGTGACATCGGCGCTACGGTACGCCTGTTCACCTGTCTGGTGGTGCGCGAAGACTCGCTCACCCTCTATGGCTTTGAAACCGTCGAACAACGGCAGTTATTCGAGACCCTGCTCAGTGTAACCGGCGTCGGTCCACAGGCAGCGCTCAACCTCCTCTCGTCAGGAACTATCGATGAACTGCGGCTGGCGATTGCGACCGGCGATGTGACGCGACTGGCGCGCACGCCGCGGATCGGCAAGAAACTTGCAGAGCGGTTGGTGCTGGAGTTGAAAGGGAAAATCAACGTCAAGGGGCTGCCGACCGGCGCCGCAGTCACTCCGGCAGTCGCGGCGGCGAACGCCGAGTTGAGCGAGGCGCTGATCAGTCTGGGATTTACCGACGCAGAAGCGGCAGCCGCGATTGCAGCGCTCCCATCGGACGCCCCGCCTGACCTTGAAGAGCGTGTGCGGCTGGCATTGCGCTATTTTAGCGCATCATAAAATGACCCTGGATGACGAGATGTCATCGTGTGACGCAGGACTGAAGAAGGATTGACCCTCCTTTCCGCGTTCGCTACAATACTCGACCGGATAACGAAACACGACAGTGCGCACGAAATCCAGACTGGAAATTCGTCACTCCACTCCGGGCACTGCAATGAATGCTGCTGATCCCCCGCAATCGACGCACGTTGTACGGCGCATCATACTCAGTTTCACCCTGACAATCGGCCTGATCGCCGTCATTGCATTGATCTCCTACGGCTGGACACAACTCCTCTTTGCCGCTGAACGGGAGCGTGTGGAGCTGGTGGTCGCCGGTACGCGACAACACGCCCTGTCACAGCGTATCGCACTGTCGGCTGAGCGCCTGATGGATACGTCTGACCCGGAAGATACTGCCCGGGCGCGCGCGGCGCTGAGCGAAGCAATCGATGAGATGACGCAGCAGCATCAGAACCTGATCCGCGCTGTCGCATCGCTGCCGTCTGATGACCCACATGCACAGGCGATCCGTCGTCTCTATTTCGATCCGCCGACGGCGCTCGACGCGCGCGTGCAGGAGTATCTGGAGCATGCGCAGCGCCTGCACGACGATCAGAACCCGCAACGCTCCGATCTGCTGGCAATCCGGCAGGCAGCGCTGAACGATCTGCCGCACCTCTTCGACACGGCAACCCGTCTGTACAGCGACGAGCGTCGCACCCTTTTGTCCACAATGGATGCCATGCATGCCGTCGTCTTTGGCATCGTGCTGATAGTGCTGATGCTGGAAGGCGTCTTCATCGTGCGACCGATGGTGCGACAGACGCAGCAGTACATCGCGCAGCGCGACGAAAGTGAAGCGCGCCTGCGCGCGCGCGAAAAAGTGACGCGCGCCCTGTACGATATAACCTCAACCACGCAGATGGATCATCTTCAGAAGGTGCAGGCGTTGCTTGCCATGGGATGCGACTACTTCCGCATGACTACCGGCATGCTCACCCGGATCGACGGTGAAGAACTGGAGGTCGTTGCAGCGCATCAACCTCCTGAGCACCTGGCGCCCGGTCAGCGCTTTGCGCGAGCCGACAGTTACTGCACCGCCGTTCTGGAATCCTGCACGCCGGTTGGCATCAACCACGCCGGACAATCTGCCTGGCGCGATCATCGCTGCTACGCGCTTCAGCGCATGGAAGCATACATCGGTGCACCGGTGCGGATGCGTGGCGTGACGGTCGGCACGCTCTGTTTTGCCAGCCCCATACCCCGTCAGACGGCATTCACGGATGGAGACTACGATCTGATTCGCCTTATGGCGCAATGGATCGGTAGTGAACAAGAACGCTTGCAAACCGAAGCCGCGCTGCGCGAGAGCGAGGAGCGCTTCGCCCTGCTCGCAAGCGTCACCACCGAAGGGGTTGTTATCAGTGAGCAAGGGATCATTGTTGACGCAAACACGGCTGCCAGCACGCTGCTCGGTTGCCCGCTCGAACAACTGCGCGGCAGATCGGTGTTTGAGTTCACAACTCCTGAAGGGCGAGAAAAAGTCGCTCACGCGCTTGCCACCGGCTATGATCGTCCCTACGAGGTGCTTGCCCGCCGCATTGATGGAACCCTCTTTCCCGCTGAGGTAACCGGACGGAACATCCCCTACCATGGACGGACGGCGCGCGTGACGACTATCCGCGACATGTCGCGGCAGCGTCTGGCGGAAGCCGCTCTGCGCGCCAGTGAAGAACGCTTCCGCCAGTTAGCAGAGAATGTCAACCAGGTCTTCTGGATCTGTACCCCGGCGCTTGATCAGATTCTGTATGTCAATCCAGCGTATGAACGCATCTGGGGACGATCCTGCGACAGTCTGTATGCGCAACCGGCGTCGTTGTTCGAGGCGATTGTTCCGGAGGATCGCGAGCGCGTTCTTGCACTCCACAATGCAGAATATCACCGTGGATACAGTATCGAATTCCAGATTCGGCGGGATGATGGTCAGCCACGCTGGATTCTGACCCGCGCTTTCCCGGTGATGAACGAAGCAGGGGTCATCTATCGCATTGCAGCTATCTCGGAGGATGTGACCGGGCGCAGGCAGGCGGAGGAAGAACTGCGTGCGACACTGGCAGCGCTCGAAGCGCAATACCAGGCAGCAGATCGCGCCCAGAGCGAGATGCGCGCAATTCTCGACGCTTCCAGCGAAGCGATCGCACTGCTGGCGCCTGATGGTACGTTCCTGACGGTCAATCGCCGTTTCTTCGACATGTTCGGCACGACCGCAGAACAGGCGCTCGGACATCGCCTGTCAGATATGCGCGCTGCCATCCGGTGGATCTTTGACGATGCCGACGAATTGTACGTTCGCATGTGCCACGCCCTTCAGGACACTCAGACTATCTTCCGCGAACGGGTGTCGCAGCGCAAACCACAGCAGCGCGAACTGGCGATCTTTTCTTCGCCGGTGTGGACGGCCAACCAGACGCACCTTGGACGCCTTTTCGTCTTTCGCGATGTCACGCACGAACGCGCTGTCGAGCGGATGAAATCTGAATTCGTGGCGATGGTGTCGCACGAGTTGCGCACACCGCTGACCTCGATCAAAGGGTATGTGGATATGCTGCTCGACGGCGATGCCGGACCGCTTGCCGATGAGCACCAGGAACTTCTGCGCATTGTCAAATCGAACGCCGATAGACTGCTGCTGCTGATCAACGATCTGCTCGACATGTCGCGGATCGAAGCAGGGAAACTGTCGCTCCACCGCATCCCGCTCGATCTCCGCCCGCTCATCCGACAGGTCGCCGCCACGATGCGACCACATCTCGACGCGAAACAGCAACGCCTGACCCTCGATCTGCCGGAGACTCCACCGGATGGTTCAGCTCCGCTCATCGCAGGCGATGCAGCGCGTTTCCATCAGATTCTGACCAATCTTCTCTCCAACGCAATCAAGTATACTCCTCCAAATGGCGAGATGACGATCCGCCTGACGGCAGAACCACCCTGGCTCTGCATCACCGTCCAGGATACCGGCATCGGCATGACGCCCGAAGAACAGGACCATATTTTCGACCGCTTCTACCGCGCACGCAACCGCGCAACTCGTGAAACCGGCGGAACAGGACTCGGTCTGGCAATCACCCGTTCTCTCGTTGAACTGCATGATGGGCGCATCACCGTCGAAAGCCAGCCGGGGAAAGGTTCGACATTCCGTGTCTATGTTCCGCTGTTGGAGTATGCGGATCAGCACGACAACGCCCTGACGGCAGCGTGGACCGATGGAGAGGAAGAGCGTGATGGATGAACCGTTGCTATGGGTTGATACCGGCGCGCAACCGGTGCGACGCATCCTGGTGGTTGATGATGACCCGGACATCAATCGTCTGCTGCGCGCTCGCCTGACAGCGCGCGGGTATGAGGTGTCCACGGCTGCGAGCGGTGAAGAGGCGCTGGAACTCCTGTCAGAAACACCTGCCGATATTGTGTTTCTCGATATTTCCCTGCCCGGCATCAGCGGTTTGCACACACTGGAAGAAGTGCGTCGGCGCGGATTGGATACCGCCGTCATTATGACTACCGCCTTTGGCTCGGAGCAGATCGCAGTCGAGGCATTGCGTCAGGGCGCCAACGACTATCTGCGCAAACCGTTCGAGTCAGACGAGTTTCGCCGCGTGCTGGAACGCACCGTGCAGCGGCTCGAACTTGAGCGCCAGAACCGGGTGCTGCGCCAGCACCTGGAAGCGCATCACCGCCGTTTGAAGAGCGAACTGGCGCGCGCCGCCGAGGTGCAGGCGCGGTTGTTGCCGCAGATGGCGCCGGCGCTGACCGGGTTTCAACTCGCTGCCGAATGCATCCCCGCCCGTGATGTCGGCGGCGACTTTTATGACTGGCAGCAACCTCAGCCGCATCTGCTCAGTTTCTGGCTCTGTGATGTTATGGGGAAGGGGCTTGATGCTGCGCTCCTCATGGCGACGGTGCGCGCTGTTATGCGCGCAGTTGTGCGCCATAGCCCGCCCGCCGAGGCAATGCGTTACGTGACCCATGCGCTCATCGATGACCTGGTGCAGTCAGGACGATTCGTCACCCTCTTCCTGGCGCAACTCGATACCCGCAGCGGACGCCTCGCCTCGATCGATGCCGGGCACGGGTTAGCCTTTGTGCGACGCTCCGACGGAACGGTCGAGACTCTTGACGACCGGCGAGGTCTGCCGCTTGGCGTGCTTCCCGACGAGCAGTATGATCAACGCGAAACAGTGCTCGCTCCGGGTGATGCTCTGATCGTCTACAGTGATGGGCTGGTCGATGCGCGTGTCGATCTCGATCTGACGCCGCACGTTCTGGCGAGTCAGCTCCAAGGCGCAACCAGTGCACTGGCGATGCTCGACCGCCTGGTGACGCTGCTGGCGCCGGTGCAGACGCCGCCCGACGATATGACGCTGCTGGTGGTGTATCGGAAAACTGGTCAGGGATGAGACGCTTCGCTTATTAACTACAACGTCACGACGTACCTTCGGTATAAATACGAGAAACCAATGTACTTCTCCTGTTACCATCACCGCATCTGTACACGCGTGAGCCTGGCATGGGCGCTTCTGTTCCTGAGCGCCCTCATGTTGAGCACTGCGCCCTCCAGTACCGCAGCTGCGGCACGATTGTCGTCTGAACCAGGGATGTATCGCTTCGCCGATCTCGGCTACGGCGACCGGACGGCGCGAACGATGTATGGCGGTCTGGATTATTTCTTTCCAGTTCCCGCCGGTGAAGAACCGCTCGAAGGCGCGCGCCTGGAACTGATCTACAGCCACTCGCCGCTGCTGCTGCCGGACCGCTCGACAATGACCATCATCGTCAATGGTCTGTCGGTGCAGAGCGTCCGACTGACGCCAGAAACCCGGACGAGGGCATCATTGACCGTGCCGCTGCCGCCAGACATGTTCGGCGGCGAGGGGTTCTTTGTGCAGGTACGTTTTCAGATGCGCCTGACCCGCGACGAGTGTGAGGAGACCCGCAATCCGGCGTTGTGGGCGACCATCCACGGCGACTCGCTCCTCGTGCTGCCGACGCGACCGGTCAGGACATACCGCCTGGAGCATCTTGACCGCCTGTTCCGCCCCCCGCCCGATGATCGTCCACCGCTGACGCTGGTTATCCCGCCATCACCATCGCCTGAAGAACTGGAAGCCGCAGGGCTGATTGCGTTTCAGTTGGGACGCTGGGCGGCTGCCGTTCGCGCCGACCCGCGTCTCGTCGTTGCGACGACCGTGACCGATACAGCCAGCATCGTTGTTGGAAGTGCGCCTGCACTGGCAGGGATGCTGCCATGGGGCGCCATCGATTGGAACGGAACTGCGGTGACTATCAACGGTATTGCCATCCCGACAGATCACGGCGCCCTTGCGCTGGCGAACGACGGAACGCCGCGCCTCCTCGTCACCGGCGCAACCCCGGCGGCAGTCCGCCTTGCTGCACGTACTCTCGTCGCGCCGGAACGACGCGCCCTGCTGGATGGTGCGTATGTAGCAATCACCGACGCGCCCGTCTCTACAGCGACGCCGGCGCCCTGGGTGAATGGCGCGGCCAGTTTCGCTCAACTCAATGTCCCGGAGCGGGTTGTGAACGGTCCTGGTGAGCACCGCATCGACCTGGCGTTCATCCGCCCCGCCGGGTGGCGTTTACGCGACGGCAGCACTCTGACGCTCGACATGGAAGTGACCCCGGCAGTGCGCCGTGAAACGTCCTGGATTGCCGCCAGCGTCAATGGCATCGATCTGGGAGCGCAGCCGCTGCGGTTCGACACGGATCGCCCTCAGCGGTATTCGTTCGCCCTGCCCGCCGATCTGCTCACCACAACCCTCGACGGCAGACCGATACGCACCCTCGACCTGACTGTGCGCCTGTTCCTCGATCCGCCAGAGGAGGGGTGCGTTGTCGTCGATGGCAATAGTCTGCGCGCGACGTTGCTCCCCACCTCGGCGTGGCGTCTGCCGCACGATGTCATTTCGACGCTCGATCTCGGTCGGTTTCCCACACCCATGCTGAGCATCGATTCCCGTCTGCCGCTGACCGTGGTGTTGCCGCAACAACCCAACACAGCGGAGTATGCCACAGCGTTGCGCCTGATAGCGGCATCAGGTCGATGGGCGGACACCGACAGCGTTCCGGCGCCACGACTGATCACCGCTGATCGTCTGGAAGAGCGCAATGGGCGGCATCTCGTCCTGATCGGCAGCGCGGAACGCAATCCTATCAGCGCCGAAGCGATAGCCCGCCAACCGGATCGTCTGGCGCCACCCCAGGCAGTCGTCTACCGTCCCGACGACAACCGGCAATGTCGCCTGCTACTCACCTCTTCGCCCTGGCAACGCGACGCTGTATTGCTCCTGATCGACGGTGCAACGCCGGACGATCTGATCATCGGGATTGCTGCATTTGAACGCCGTGAAACCATCGAGCGTCTGCGCGGTCCGCTTGCGCTGATCCGCACCGATGCGCCGCCCCAGAACAGCGCTGGCGCATCAGATATCGCTCCCCCGCCGATCAGTCTCACGCCGCAGATCGAAACACCGCTGCTGGAGCGCTTGCCCGGCTGGCAGATCGCAGGCGCCGTGTTGCTCGGCGCGTTTTTGAGCGCACTTGGTATTCTGCTGACTATTCAGGTGCGGCGACGAATCCGACGGAAAACGCCATGAATCGTTTCGTCCAGAAACTGCTGCCCGAAGACCCCGATCTGCGCGCAGAATTGCGCCTGGGGTTGCTGCGCGTGCTCGTTGCCGCCAATCTGCTCCTCGGCTTCCTGTATCTGAGCTGGCGCTACACCGCAACGATCAATTGGGCCGCCTGGCCCATCGCCATCGGTCTGGTGATTGCCGAAACATACAGTTATATCGACGCATGGCTGTTTGGGCTGACCCTCTGGAAACTGAAGCAGCGCGGCGAACCGCCGCCACCGCCGCCCAACGCAACCGTCGATGTCTTCATCACCTGCTACAACGAACCGGTCGAGATCGTGCGCGAAACGGCGATCGCGGCACGCAACATTCGTTACCCGCACCGCACCTACCTGCTCGACGACGGCAATTCGCCAGCGATGCGGGCAATGGCAAAAGAGATCGGCATCGGGTATCTGGTGCGCTCCGAGGAATGGAAAGGAAAACAGCGTCATGCCAAGGCAGGCAACCTGAATAACGCCCTCTGCCACACCAATGGCGAATTCGTGCTGGTGCTGGACGCCGATCAGATTCCATCACCCCATATCCTTGATCGCACGCTTGGATACTTTGCTGATGAGCGTGTGGCGCTGGTGCAAACACCCCAATGGTTCTACAACGTTCCCCCGGACGACCCGCTCGGCAGTCAGGTGCCGCTCTTCTATGGTCCGATCATGCAGGGGAAGGATGGCTGGAACGCTGCGTTCTTCTGCGGATCGAACGCTGTCCTGCGCCGCGAGGCGCTCATGCAGATCGGCATCGCCAATTATGTGCGCGACCTGGAACTGCGGGTGCAGCGCGCCCTGCGCACCGCCGATACCCTGCTGCACAAGGCTGCGCAGCAGGTGAAAACCAACGGGAACCAGGCGCTTCAGGCAGCCATTGACGAATTGCATGCCGCCGTGCGCACGAGTCGTCGCATGTTGCGTGAGGGACACCCCATCCAGGAAGTCACCTGGTACTTCCAGCAACGCGCCGCCGCCGCCGCGCGCCCGATCGTCGCCGACGACCTGGCGCGCCTGCGCGACGAACTGACGACCATTCCAGGACTGGAAGGGGATGATGATCTCACGACCACACTGAGCCGATCGCTCGACGACGAAGCGATCCTGCACACGCTGACGACGCGCGAACGCTCGCCGCTGGCAGCCATCGCCACCGTGCGCGAGTTGCTGCTGGCGGTCGATATCGACCGCGCCGATGAAGCGCAACCGGTGATGCCGCTGGCAACGATCTCGGTGACCGAAGACATGGCGACGGCGATGCGTCTGCACGCCGCAGGGTGGCGTTCCGTCTACCATCACGAAATCCTGGCGCGCGGTCTGGCGCCGGAGGATCTCCGCTCGGCGCTTCAGCAACGTCTCCGCTGGGCGCAGGGAACGATCCAGGTGATGCTGCGCGAAAATCCGTTGTTCATACCGGGGTTGCACTGGGGACAGCGCCTGATGTACTTTGCCACCATGTGGAGTTATCTTTCCGGTTTTTTCAGCGTCATCTACCTCTCCGCACCGATCTTCTACCTGATCTTTGGCATGCTGCCGGTGCGCACGCAGGCGGACGAATTTTTCTGGCGGCTCGTGCCCTACCTGATCACAAACGAACTGGTCTTCGCAGCGGCTGGCTGGAAACTGCCCACCTGGCGTGGAAGGCAGTACAGTCTGGCGCTCTTCCCGCTCTGGATCCAGGCGGTCATCAGCGCCATCGGCAATGTGTACGCCGGACGACCGCTTGGTTTTGTCGTAACGCCGAAAGTGCGACAGGGAGGCGCGCCGCTCTGGGGCGTATTGCGCCTGGTGCGGATCCAGCTCATCACCATGGCGCTCCTGGCGCTGGCTGCCGTCTGGGGATTGACGCGACTGGCGTTGGGCTGGCAGATTGAAGGCGTTCCAACACTGGTCAATGTCTTCTGGATCGGGTATGATTTGCTTATGTTGAGCGTGGTGATCGACGCGGCGCTCTATCAACCGGACGAACAGGAACAATCGATGCCGGTGGCTGCGTCGGCAGCATAGCGGTGCCTGATATGGCGGATTCCTCTCATAATCGGTGCTGGGGGTAACGTGATGAAAACCAGCCGTAGAGATTTTTTCTCTGTGAGCTCTACGCCTTTGCGGTGAAATATTTGCAGGAGACCCGAATCATGATACTCCAGAGCGAACAGGGCGATGATGGAGTCACAATCGTGCGTATGGAAGGTCGCCTGGATCTGCTGACGGCTGCCGATGTCAAGCGTGATCTCGCCGACCTGGTTGCCGATGGTCGGCGACGGCTGATTTTCGACCTGGAACGGGTCAGTTTTGTGGACAGTTCCGGGCTTGGCGCGCTGATCAGCGGCTTGAAGGCTGCGCGACAGGCGGGCGGTGATCTGCGGATCGCGCGCGCTAATGCGCAGATGCATACCCTGCTGAAACTGACAGCCCTTGAGCGGGTGTTGCGACCCTACGAAACTATCGAGGAGGCTCGCGCTGGCTACACCTCGATCGCTGCTGATTGAAGCACAGGTTGCCACACAGACGATGGCAGAGGGTCTCGATGCCATGCACCATCTGCTGGCACGCTTCTGGGAAGACGCAGCACGCATCGACTGTCTGCCCTCTGAAACGTGGCGACACCTGTTTACGACGGCGCTGGCGGAGGTCGTGGCGAATGGTTTGCGCCATGCGTATGCCCCTGAGACGCCTGAGCGCCCGTTGCGGTTGCGGCTGCGCCTCTTTCCGGATCGCGTCGAGGCGCTCCTGATCGATCAGGGCGAGCCGTACCGTTCAGCCCCCTGCACTATGAACCTGCCCGAAGATGATGTTGACATCGCCGATCTGCCGGAGAGCGGGTACGGATTGAGCATCGCGTATGCAGCGCTCGATGTAGTACGCTACCATCGCACGCGCGGCGGGTACAACTGCTGGAAACTGGTCAAAAAATTGGAGCAGAAGCAGTAAAGCAACGGCTTCACCGCGACACGGCGGCGGGTGAGGCATCCTGTTCTGCGGCACACAAAAGTGAATCTTGCTTTACCACACACAGTGGTATATACTTGCGACGGTATGCGTTTGCGCCACCGTCACAACCATGCACACAAAGGAGGCTTCCAGATGGCTAATACGCAGACCCGTCGCGCCGCACCTGATCTCCAATCGTCGAGCGATTCGTCTACGATGCTTGCGCCGCGCAAGCGCGCGATGCCATTGTGGGGGCGGTCGCGCAATCAGACGCAGGTGCAGGCGGATAGCAGGCAACCACAGCGCGGTTCACGTCTGACATCCTTCTGGAAGGCATTGATCATCACATCATTTGTGATCAACATTGTGCTGCTGACAGTGGTGCTGTTGCTCGTCGGGTTCATTGTGCAATGGCGACAGCAGATCACATCGACCGCCGTGCTCGGACAGGGGTTTGCCG
>Ga0308416_1000050_pt1 | contig 37273 bp, 28 predicted proteins | sample HotsprSampleOS60_FD_203468 | JGI IMG/M metagenome (GOLD analysis project Ga0308416, IMG submission 203468) | Hot spring phototrophic mat microbial communities from Octopus Spring, Yellowstone National Park, Wyoming, United States - 20090730_OS60 ... | reverse complement strand
GGCATCGCCTCGGCGCTGCGGGCCAGACCGGCCAGGGCGATGCGATGCCGCTGCCAGTCGCCGTCGTCCAGGGCCGCCTGTGGGTCCTCTATAGCGTTTCTCGTAAAGGTTGATTTCGATGCCAGGCACACCGGAAGCCACAAAAAGCTGCGTGCGTCAGCGGGGATAATGCCGGGCAACGAGGCGCTCACGACCTCGTAGACGCTGCACGCTCCGACTTTGTGCCAGCCACTCTTGGCGCACGCTGGTTCAATCGGCGAGAAGTCCGGTAGAAAGCGGAGCTCGCAGCCGCGGACCGTGATCAGGTGCTCCACCTGCTTGCTGTGATGGGCGCTCGGGTTGTCCATGAGCACGGTTTGCTCAAGGCGCAGGCTCGGCACCAGGACGTGCTCGATGGAGGTTGCAAACGCTAGGCGATCAGTGGCACCTTCCAGCATCACCGATGACCAGGTCCCGTGCAGACTCAGCGGCGCAATCAAGGTTGTGCTGGGCGGCGCGTGGCACGGCGCGGAACCAACGGCACAGACCACGTGCGGGACGTGGGCAGGGCGTCGAGTCAGATCGATATTGCCTGCCACACTCGTCAATCACCGCCGCATCCTTGCTGCGGTGCCGCCCCAGTTGGGCGCAAAAGGCCGCTTGCGCCTCCGTGTTCTGCTCAAATGCATGCAGAGTCTTTAGAACCGTGCGATGGATGGCTAGTGCGAGCACTCAGAGGCTCACGGGTGCGCGGCTCCCGTTCCATGTGGCCCGATGTCGGTGAGGGTCGCATCGGGCTGCTGCTAACCGACGGTTGGCAAGCAGGGCGTTGGAGATACCGGTAGGATGGCCAGGATCAGCACCGCCAACCAACGGCAGCCCGACCGCACGGCAGGATATCCATGGCTTGATGGTCGGTTTGCTGACGCAGAACGTACAAGCCGCCATTGGCCGGCTCCATTCCGCCATCTACGACCGCAAGCACGTGCTCGCGAAAGTTGACAGGGTAAGCCGCATACTGGGAAGGATACAATCACTCAACCTTTCTGGCGACCGCTTTAATCGAAAATCCATACCTGATCGCCCCCGTCCCTGCAAGCCAGCAGGCAGCCATCGCAGGAGAGGACCAGGCTGTAGATAGCGGCATTGCTTCAGAGGAGCACGCGCCTGCTAGTAGCGGGGACGGAATAAAACCCCCTTCCTTGGCAAAGATAGGGTAAAGCCTTATAATTAAGGATGCCTTGGCCCGGTAGCTCAGGGGTAGAGCGCTGCCCTGAAAAGGCAGAGGCATCCTCTCGCCCCATATGGGGGTGATGTCTCGATAGAGGTCCCTGGTTCGAGTCCAGGCCGGGCCACTCATTGTAACAGAGAGGTAAGAAATGCAGTTATCTGGTGCCAACCCCGTATTCCGGCACACCTGCCGATCAATTGAACATCAGCAAGCAATTCCTGTACGAGTCCGCGTGGTTGGCATATTTTGGCAAAGCGCTTGAATTCCTCTAAAGATTCTTCATATTTGTGCTGGCCGAAAAGTGCAACTCCCAAATTTGCCAATGTATAGTACTGAAGGGTCTCCTTTCCTAGGCATCTTCTGCATAACGATTCAGCAAGCAGAAAAGAATCTGCTGCTCCATTCGGTTGATCATTCAACAAGTATGCCATACCAAGCCCGTTGCGTATCCAGAATAGAGATGCTCTTAGGCTTCTATTCCTTTTCCTCACTTCCAAAGCTTGCGTGAACGCCTCTATTGCCTCTCTCGCTTTCCCCAACCGGATGTAAGTTTTTCCCAAACCGTTCCAGGGATTGATATATTCTGGTGATAGGTCTGTAGCCTGTTTATAAGCCTCAATAGCCTTGTCGGATTGCTCTAGCACAAGATATGTGGCTCCATATGCGTCGTACACCGTAGCTTTTAGGTAGGTTTCAGAAATTTTATCGACTTCTATCTCACTCAATATCTCCAATGCTTTCTCTGGATTACCCTGGGCTCTTAATAAGAGCAGACTGAGTTTCACATACGCAGGGATGTATGAACGATCCGATCTTATCGCCGCTTTAAACAACTGTTCCGCTTCTTCGAATTCCCCTCTCGAGCTTAACACACTTCCTTCCACTGTAAGAATACGTGCCTGCTTTCTTGGGTGAAAGAGTGCGGTATTTACGTAATGATCTACTCTCTCCAGTCCTCGAATCGCCTCTTTGCTTGTTCCCTTGGAGATTTCCAGAGCTCTTTTAAAATACAATTTAGCCTCTTCCGGTCTCAAAAGATTGAGAAGAGTATTACCAATGGCACAGCGAATGTTCGCGCTATCTGGTAACCAATTCAGCGCTTCTTTCAAAACACTCAGGCTATCTTGCTGAATTTGTCGTTTTCTCGATGAAGAGGAAAGTCGTTGCCCTAGAAGAAAAAGAGCATTTCCTATTTCCTTTTCAACCGTTTGGTCTTTTTGCCCTTCTCGCGTATACAACTTCGTATACAACTGTACGGCTTCGTCTATTTGTCTTCGTGCCGGCTCAAATGCCCCCTTCTTGATAGCTGCTTCAGCAGTGGTAAGATAGGCAAGTATACGCTGTTTTCCTTCCAAAAATTCTAAAATTTGCTCCTTCGCTGCTTCTAAACTCGCCTCTCCAGACCACTCTGACAAGTTGGAAAGCTTTTCTATAAGTTCTTTATTGCGTGGTGGCAAAGAATTATAAAAAAGCTCGTCTTCTTTAACGAAGCTTAACAATCTTCTATGAAATCCTTCACTTCCATACCGCATTGCCATTACATATTCATTGACGATTCTCTTGGTTACATCATCGTACCTCCGTAGCCACAGACAATGATTTACCCAGTCCAAAAGCCATTCCTGCCACTGCACGTCCCTGTACTTTTCCCTCTCTGATCTATCATGACCGTATTGAGCTTTGAGTTCTCCTTCCCGTTCGCTAAGCCTCGTCTCGCAGATGTCTTTGGCAGCTTCATTTAGCTCTATCAGTCTTCCTTGTTGGATGGCAGCTTGATGAAGCGCCTTCCGCAAAAAGAATCGTACATCCGAGTGCATTTCGCCACTAGTGAGGAGAAAAGAATACTGTCGTCTAAGATACTCTCTAGTATCATAGAAATCATCACTACTGTTGATTAATTTAGCTTTGAACCAGATATCCCGTAGAAATTTGTGACGCCGTGCCGAAATACCTGTACTACTCTCAGTTATCACGCTTTGACGGATAATAGCGAATGTGTAGATACAGTCCCTGTCCCGGTCTTTTTGCCGTTCCAGGCAGTATTTGAGAAAGCGTTGAGTTACCAAAGGTAGTACATGGCGTTCTGCGAGAGGTTCTTTAATGTCTCCAAAGATTTGCATGATATCATGTTTATCTCTGATGAGCTCGGCAATTCCTCTTACTGCGAGAGGAATGCCTCTTGTAACGAAAAGAATTCGCGACACCAGAGGAGGAGCTATCGGCTGGTTAGGTACCTCCTTCGATAGAAAGTCGTTAATATCATTCTCTGTAAATTTGTCCAGCGTTTTGCTATAGTAAGCAAGTGGGCGGGCATACGAGCGCACACAGTCCCGATGTCGGATTTCTTCCTCTTCAGGAATTCTTCCCGCGATAACGAAAATGAACCTGCGTCCTACCTCTGGATTCCCCAGACAATAGCGATATAGTCCGCCTCTTATCCAATCACCGGCAAAGTGCCAAACAGCTTCGTAGGTGTCGAACATTAAGATAATCGGACGATTACGGGCAATTTGACAAAGATCAGAAACAAATGCCTCAGAATACTTTATCTGACGTTCTCGCGGATCATAGAAGGAGTAGTCTGACTCTGACAAGTTAGCCCTCAAGTAGTGTTCAAATTGCTCCTGGGAATCACCTCTGAAATCAGATCGTAGTGCATTAACTCTTTCCAAGATCGTAGATCGCGTAGTCTCGACATCACGGAAACAGGGAAAATCGAGTTGATATTTTCCCTGCAACCAATCTTTCATTAACTGCATCATCTTGACAGTCCCACTTTGGGAATTAATACCGGTAAGATCCCAATCCACATATAGCCAGAACAGCTGTTCTTGGTGTGCTTCACATATTTGCGCATACTCACCCAATAGTGTGCTTTTCCCCATCCCACCTTCGCCACAGATGAAGAATACCTGGGCCCAGTCCGTCTCGCTTGTGACGCCGAGTACGCCCTTCAAGGCACGTTGAAACTCATTTTTCTCCCGCTCTCGTCCTACAAACACTTCAGTTCTAGGTGGTGAGATTGAAGGTGGTATCGCTTTCAGAGGCTTTGGCTTGGTAAGTCGGCGCAGCACGTCGTCCAGGGTAGCGCGCACGTCGGCGGGGAGAGTGTGCTCTACCCGCGCCCCGTCACCGATGGCGACACCGGTGGCTTCGGCAATGATCACGTTGTAGACGATGGCGCCCGCCTGGGTTTCCAGGCGCTGCAACCGCTGCACGATGGTTTCAAGCGTAAAACCCTGTTGCTGCAATAGGGCCTGGATGGTCAGCATCCGGCCCAGGTTGACTCGGTTGAAGAGAGGGCTATTCGGACGGGTGGCCTCGGCCACCAGGGTCTCGCTCAGGCTGCGATGGAAAGCGGTCAGCGCCCGGTCGAAATCAATCGGCAGAGTGGCGCGGTCGAAGTCCAGGGCGTCGAAGGCGGCACGCAGGGCAGGCAGGTCGGGCAGGTCCGCGCCAGCCAGGGCCACATCCAGCAGCGTCTGAGCCACGCCGGGGGCGGTGACGAACTGGCGCAGGATGGTCTCGACCAATGCCTGATGGTCGCGGTCCAGGCTCGCGCAGACAGTATCCAGCATCGCTTGAAAGCCGGCCTGGTAGCAGTGGTGCAGGCTGCGTTCTTCGGCGTCGCCAAAAGCCAGGGTGCGCAGCCGGTCGGCGCCGGCCCGTAGCAGCTCGTGGGCCAGGTTGACAGCGAGGTTGGCGAGAAAGTCGTCGAGCATGATGCACCTGGTGATGGGTCAAGGGTATGCACATTCTCTGCTGTCGTCAGCCTGATGCCGATCCCATTCGCTCAATGCATTATATACCTGACGGCTCCCTGCCAGTAAGAAGCGCTCAAACAATGGCTCACCTCTTGGTGTGATTGCCAGCAGATACACGCGCAGACCATATTGCTGCGAATGCGGGCCAGAGGCCCGCGCACCCAGGTCCGCGCACCCAGGCCCGCGCACCCAGGTTCTACCCTCTGGTCGAGTCAGAGGCCCGCGATCCCAGGCTTCGGTCTACTGACTTCCCTCGCCCAGGAAGAGGGATTTAGACCGGCAATGTGTGACAGAGTCGCACAAACAACTGATGGGCTGCTTTAATTGTCACGAGCGTTCTCCGGCGCGCCGGACTATCGCGAACCCGATAGCATCGGTCACAGGCAAGCTCCCACCAAAGCGTTACTCTGTATCATCACCAGCGCGGTCAATCCGCGCATTATCACCAATCGCCAGTCCCGAGGCTTTATCAATTTTGACGTTATACTTGCCGCTCTGCACGGTGTTGCGGTCGCCGGTGACAACCGCGCTGCCGGTGATGGTCTGCGCCGCCACGGAGCGCTCGCCGGACGCGGTGATCGTCACCCCTGCCGCCTGCGCCGCAGCCCACTGCTGCCCGATCTCCCGCGCCAGATCCTTGTCCTCTGCCAGCAGTTTGCGCAGTTGCAGGCGCAAAGCAGCCTGAGCGTCCTCGTCCTGCGGCACCGCCGCTGCGTCGGTCACGGCTTCCTGTGCGGTCGGTTTCGCCTCGATCTGCGGGCGCAGTCGATTCCACAGACTCCTGGCACGCTCTCAAGCCTCACCACCCAGTTTCGTGCCAGCTTCCTCCACCGCCTTCTCGCCGGCTTTGAGCAGATACGGCAGGAAGGGGGTCAGAAACAGCGTCACATCCTTAGCCAGTGTTGCGATGTCCATCGTGAACCTCATTTGTGCACCGAACGAAACCCATAACGCCAGTTCGCGCAGGCGAGCGTCGCACTCAATATTATTCCGTCGATGTGCGCTGCACACTGGCAGGATATGCACTCCCGCTGCCTGTCACGGCGGTATCTGATCGGCTACGCCACGGAGTGTTGCCAGCAACTGCTCAATCGGAACAAGCGCTGCAATCAGGCGGTCGCGTTCGTCGGGCGAGAGAAAGGCGACCTGATCAACCGGCAATGCTTCCAGCACCTGCATCGTGCGTTCGCGCACCACATCGGAAAGGGGTAACGCACTAGCTGTCGATGAGCGCCGCGCCAGGCGCTGAAGAAATTCCCTGACAGCCGCCTGATCGGTCGAACCCGGCAGCGGGGGCCAGCGCTCTGTATCCGCCCAGAGCGGCAGATCGCGCCCGGCGAGCGTCAGGCGGATCTCGCGCTGTTCATATGCCGTCGTCAATACATCGAGCGTCTGAATGGCGTCGCTATCGGTCAGCCAGTGTGTGTTCGCCACGACAACCACCCAGCGTCGCCCACCAATCGTATTTGCAAGCACGTCAAGATGCCAGACAAGCGGGGTTGCGTCCGGCGCTGCCAGGTATCGCCACAGTTCATCGTCGCCTTCCGCCGCAAGCGCAGCGGCGAGGGTTTGCAACAAACGCAGTCCCGGTCGTGGTTCAGTGTCAGGCGGTGCGGCTGCGTGCCAGATAACCTTCTGCCCCCGGCTCTGCAAATGCGCTGCAAGCTTAGCAGCCAGGTTGAACGCCTGGTCCGGATCGCCCCAGATGAGCGCCAGGCCGTCGCGTCTTAACGAGGACATGTACAGGTTGATCTCGTCTTCGTAACCGGGAACCGAGACGGAAGGAGGGGTATAGAGGTGAACCGGCGGTGCAGGCGGCGGTAACGCTTCGATTGCAGAAGGTAACAGTGCAGACAATCGTTCCAATGCCTCACGTTTCGCGCGACTATAGGTGCTGGCGCTCAGTGCCAGCATCTCCTGGAGATCGGTGCGCGTTTCTCCTGCTTCGTATTCGCCAGCGATGATCAGGTAGTGCCGCCAGCGCGGGTCGTTCAGAATCGGACCGGCATCGTCTGATGGGCGTAATTGTTCGATCGCTGCCCGCAATGCAGTTTGTAAGCGGCGCCCACGTTGTTGCACATCAGTCTCGTCCGCCAGCAGCAACTTCGCCAGGTCACTGCGTCCTAGCGTGAGTGGCGGGTCTTCGAGAAGCGCACTAAGCGCCTCGCGCACCAGACGCACAGTAGCACTGCTCAATCCTGTGCCGCTCTCTTCGTCGCGCAGGCGCGCCAGCAGTCGATAAAAGGTACTGCGCGGAACATCAACGATTCCTTCGTCGCGTAATCGTGCCTGCACCCTCTTCCAGAGCACATTCGCGGGCAACCCCGGCTCAGCAGCGAGTTCCTGGCGCAGGGCACGCGCCAGCGGACTACCGCGCACGAGATGTCCCCCGCCGCGCCTGCGACTCTTCAGCGCAGCCAGACCGCCACGTCGGAACGCTTCGCGCAACCGGCGCAGGCTTTCACGGCTGACACCGAAGGTGCGCGCTACTTCTCCTGGTGAACGTCTTTCGCGCAGTAGTGCCACGAGCATCCGGTATCGTCGCAACGCGGCCTCATCATTGCCAAAACGCTCGGCAAGATCTGCGCTGGTGAGGCGGGGAAGTTCGAGATCGGTTTTCATCGCCGGTCACCTGCTACGTGTGACGATCAATTCTGCATTGCTGTACAGGGCGTAGATCAACGGCAACACATTCCGTTTCTCGCGCAAATACTCGCGTCGCATGTCGCGTAGCAGATCGCCGAGGCGCATGTTGCCGGCGGCAAACCGGCGCAGGAGAGCAGGCGCGAACTCGGCGGCAAAGTAGGCGGGCATCAACACCTCCGTGCCAATGACTCCACGCGCTCCGCGCCCGATCAGGTAGGGAACGAGACCATTGTACAGTTCTGGCGATAATTCGGCGCTCTCACAGGCGTTGAGGATCACCAGCGGCGCGCTGTCGAACCGGTCGAGGTCAAGTCCGGCGTACAGGTTCATTTCGTCGAGCGTCACCGCTTCGCCATTAATGCTCAGGTAGGAGTCGCCCAACCCATACTCGATGCCAGTGGCTGCATCCTTCTCTCCTGGTGAACGACTGACCGCATGCCCATAGAAATAGATAATGTGGGGCACGCCCTGGGAACGGCTCAAGAGATCGAGGAACTTATCACGGGTATCGTATTCGGCGACGGTCACCCCGCTAATGCCGGGCAGGATCTGGCGTTGTTTGCCAACAATTGGCGCATCGAACTGCGCGTCGATCGTTTGATCGAAGACGAAACCAAAATGGAGCCGGTCTCCTGCCCTGATTTCAGGGGCGAAGGCGGTTGGTTGCCTGGCGCTGAATTGCGGTGTGTACTCGATAATGTGGCGATACCCCCAGAAGCCGTTCGGATCGACCGGATCGGTCGGTTTGAAGGGCAGGGCGTAGATCAGCGACCAGGGAAAGGCAAAACGTTCAGCGATCACGTTGATGCGCAGTTCGCGCTCGGCAGTGGTGGCACGCAACAAATGCCCCATCTCGCGTCCCTGGTCGCCGCTGCCGGGAGCGAAGAACAGCGCGCGGAACAGCAGGTCGCCGATCTGCCGCAGATCGCGCAGCGCTTCTTGATGGATCGCCTCCGGGATCGTCGTATCTTTGAGTTGATAGGCATAGACGTTGCGCGATGGATCGAGTTTTTTGACAATTTTGTCGAGAAAACCGACGCGCGCCCGGCGGATTGCATCGACGATCTCTTTTTCTGCCAGGTTCAGGCGCGCAACGGTGTACCCGCTTCCCAGCAAAAGGAGGAAGGTATATCCGGTAGTCTCGCGAATAATAACCAGACTGGCATCGGTCTCCGGGGGATAGGCGAGAGGACTGCTCATCGTCGTTGCAGCAGCTGCGAGAGTCAACCCGCTGGCGCGCACCGGTTCGGCGGGCAATGCTGCCAGTGCTGTGTCGCCAATTGCCACCTGCGCAACGATCTTCTGAAATGGCTTTTGATTGAGTGAAAGGATTGCAGTGATCTCGCCAACTCCCTGCCTAAGTGGTTCGATCGTGAAACTGGCGAAGTTCTTTGAGACGCCGCCGCGCGGGAAGATAATCTTTTGCTGCGGAATGCCGTACACTTTGAAGAATCCGCCATCGGCGACCAGACGCACATCTATTTCGATCTGTGTTGCGGTTGTCATCTCTTCCGCCTGCTTGACGCCCCCTGAGCGCACGCGGGCGCTGGCAAGCGGCGCTGCGACATTCACGTTGACGGTGTACATACCGCCGACGCTCAGCGCTTCGTTGGGCGGCACGATGCGCGTCAGGGTCTTGCCGCCGCCGACAATCTCCGCTTCCTGTACGAGCCGCTGTTCGATCCAGAGATTGAAGACCCGGTCATCCTGCGTTGCTGCGACTTCGTTCAGCAGCGACGACACCGGCGTGCACTCGACATCGGCGCCCGCGTCGGGCGATACGGTGAACTGACTCATACGAAGCGCACTGGTAGATATATCGCCGGTTGAACTGTCGGTCAGTTCGTCTGAGCTGTCGTCGGGTATCGGCACATCCGGCAATACGTCGCCCATGTCGGATGTGAAAACCGTGTTGTGATCACTGGCATCCGCGACGATTTCCGGCATTGCCGACGTCACTGTGGAGTGAAACGGGTCGGAGGCGACCTCGCCAGCTGTAAGCAGTTCCTCAAAGATAACACCGTAGATTGCACCGTTGTCCAGCACAACAACGCGCCTGCCAGGATGATCGTCGCGTGCAGTGCGCGCCTGGTGGGTGGTGTGCGCCCGGCGATCCAAAGCGAGCGCAGGCTTCAGGCACTGGATCAGGTTCGCAAGCGAAAGGGTCGCCAGTTTAGCGGCAATATGGTCGTCCGGCTCGACATAGTCGGGCGGCGGTGTATAGTTCGCCAGATCGACGAGTGTCCAATCGCGAACATCATCGTAGCGCAGCAGCCGATGGACGATCTCTTCGACTTCGATCCAGCGGGCGACGATGCAGGTTCCATCAGCAAGCGGCACGATCACAAAGCGGTACAGGCGGTCCTCGCGTCGGGGCGGCAAGAGATGGTATACGTGCCAGAGCGACGCCGTCTCTTCGGCAATGACACATTCGCTGACTGGCATCAGGGTGAGTTTGTTGAAATCAACAGGCACAGGGCTGCTCCTTCTTTCCGCCTTTTCAACCTTCAACCTGCAACCTTCAACCTGCAACCTTCAACCTCCCCCCGATACCATTCCCTGGGAAGATCGGCGAGATCGTTCGCTGCGGACGGCGACATATCTCCCCAGCGAACAACGCCGGAAGGCGGGATGTCGTACTGCGCGCGTAGACGGGCGATCAGCCACGCCAGAGCGCAGCGTGATGCGTCGGTATACCCATGGTTCGGGCGCTCGAGAGCAATGCCTATGCTGCTGCGATTGATGTTGCGGCGCGCGCCATTCCAGTACGCTATGCCGCTGTGAAATGCGGCAAACTCATCATCGAGCAACTGATAGATCGCGCCGTCGGCAGCGACGTAGTAGTGCGTCATCGACGCTGCGCCGGGCATCGCCATCTGTTCGAGCGACCGGAGCGCCGGTCCTTCATCACCGTGCAGCACGATCAGGCGGATCTTCGAGCCGCTGCGACTGCCATAGGCGCTCGGCGCGCGTCCGGCGACTGTAAACCGCCGGATGTAGAATGTGTCCCACTCAGGCGCAAGAACTGCACCGGACGGAAGGAGCGCTGTGACCGGCGTCGGTGCAACAAGCAGTGTCTGTTGCGGACTGAAAATGGCGCTAAGACGTTTCACGTCGCTCCAGTTCGGCACGATGTTGTAGAGCGTATCGGTGGCGTACACTTGAAAGTTGTACTGTTTGCCGCCAACCGTGATCGGATCGGTTTTGCCGAGCGGTGCGCCCAGGTTCCATGTGCGCGCCAGCTGATGGAACGCCCAATCGGGACGGTACTGCTGTCCTGCGGCGGCATAGGTTGCGTTGAGCAGCGCGTCGCGCACTTTTGCCTGCGCCGGGTCAGTCGTATTGGCAAGGGCGCTCAGGCGCTGGATATTCTTCCAGTCTGTGCCCCGATTGAAAATCGTATCGGTGGCAAAGACCTGGTAACTGTAGGAAATGCCATCAACAATCAGCGTCTTCGCCGGTTCCAGAGGCGGCCCCAGCGTTTGACTGGCAATCGCATACTGGTGAAATGCCCAATCGGGGCGAAATGCCGAGCCGCCAGTAGCGTAGGTGGCATCGAGCAATGCGCGCCCAAGGGTTCCGGGAGGCGGAATGGAACCGGCAAGCAGGTGTGAGAGTCGCTGCACCTCACCCCAGTTCGGCACCTCACAAAAGAGCGTATCTCGCGCGAATGGTTGGTAATTGTACGTCTTCCCGCCATGCGTCAATCGCTGACTTTTCGCGGTTGGAAAGCCCAGGTTGTTCTCAACCGCAAACTGATGAAACGCCCAACTGCTGTTGTACCCCTCGCCGCGGCGGGCATAACTCTGGTCAAGCAACGCCTCGGCAAGTTCTTCGACCTCAGGCGGGATTGGACCGATCGGACCGGGTGGCGGCGGCGGCGGCGGCGCGACATTGTTTAGCCAGGCGCTGATCTCGCCGATCACCCATTCTTTGGTGACTGCCCATCCCGGACAACTCTTCTTGCTATAATCACGATGGAAAGCAATCAGGGTCGCGGGCGGAATGCCGAGGCGACGCGATAACCCGCCGAGTACCGCTTTTGTTCCTTCCCATACCGCACCGGACGGTCGCTCGCGGTCGTAGTCGCCGACCATTTCGACGCCGATCGAGTACCATCCTGCTTTCAGGCTGCCATTGCCGGGACCGGCATGGATGCCGATGTCTTTCATCGGTGTAAACAGCCAGATCCCGTCGGGAGCAACATAAATGTGGGGTGCCGACGTCCATCCCTTGCCAGCGTAATAGCGCTGCATGCCCTGCATAGACGCAAGCCCGCGCCACTGTTGCACCGTCGGGCGCCAGGTGTGGTGGAGTACCACTTTCGATGGCGTCAACTGCCTGAACTGATAGCGGGCAACATAGTCGAGCCATTGCGGGATCGTCAGGCAGCGTCCGATCATCGGGGGTATGCCAGTGGTGGTATCTTGGATTGTCAAGTGGACACCTCTTCTTCAGAAGGTGACGGGCGATAAACGGATTCAGAACATAAGGCATCGTAGCACACAGCAAACGTGCGAGTCAAGTTTGACAGACTGACAGGGCGCGTGTATAATCTCATACCGGAATCGATGATCCCCGATAGCTCAACGGTAGAGCGGCTGACTGTTAATCAGTAGGTTCCAGGTTCGAATCCTGGTCGGGGAGCCAGCAACAATACTTCATTTCATAATGAATGCCCGGCATGCTGCCGGGTATTTTATTGCCATCCGCGTCCCTGTTCCCCCAGTGTCACGTTCGCAGATGGTCTGGTAGCAGTAGAATTTTCGCAAGAGGTGCTATGTCTCGCTTGTGTTAACCCAACGGCGATGATTATTCCGAAGCGGCGCGCAAACGCCCGGACAATGCGCAAGCGTTGCTGGACGCTGCCCGCTACGACGGCGCTGGCTATCACGTCGGCTATGTCGTCGAGTGTGTGCTTAAAACGCTGTTGCAGGTTAGCGGCGCTTCATTGCAGGGGCAAGACCTGAGCGCGCTCAATGCCTGGGTTGCGGCGCTGGCAACCGGCGACAGTCCGCACACGGCGCGTTACATCCCCGATCTGCTGCCGGACATCGCCTACGCTACCCTGCCTGCCGGTTGGAAAGAAACCATGCGCTACCGCGCGCCGGGCGACCTCACATGGCAGCAGGCGCAGAACTGGCTCACAGAAGCCGAACGTGTGTACCAACAAACGGTGCAGCAGATGTGGATTGAGTGATTCGATAAACAGTGCTCCCATACGTCATTTTGACCAGGCGCGGCAGGCAGCGCTCCATGCGTTGGAAGATCTTGTCCGCCAGCAGCAGGTCGAGCGTACCTTGCTTTCATCCGATATTTTTGCCCGCATCCGTGTGGCACTGTGGTTTGCCGATGCTCTGGGCGGAGGCACATTACGACGCGCAATCTGGTCAGCCTGTGGGGCTATGCAGCTGCCCAGGAATTGGATGCGGCGCGGGCTGGCGAGCAGCACCTGTTACATCCCACCTCGTTGCGCCACGCGCTGGATCAGGTTTCGGATGAGTATGTACGGTTGCTCAAGAGCCGTGAGATGCCCTGGTTAGAAGCACTAACCAGACGATTGTCGCAACGCGAAGTGCTGATGACTCACCAAGAGTGGGAAGAGATCCTGGCCCAGGATTGGTCGGCCTGGCGCAACAATCCACAGGAAAAGCAGCGCCCGCTGCGCAAAACCCCGGCTGAATTTCTCGAATTTTTGCTCGAATTGGACGTCTGTCGCAAACACCCAGACGACCAGATTGATGTGCCGGATTTGTTTCTCCACGGACTGGGCATTAAACGCCGTGGCAGGGTAAAGCAATAGACGTTACCAGCACTTTATGTTCAGATCTTCGGTTGAATGTCACTGGTCAGGAGCGCTACACTACACCCCTGCACCTTCAACCGCCCTCCCCACCCAGCGTCTCACGGAAGAACGCGACGATCTCCGCACAATGTTCGACGACGTACAGGTAGCCGCCGTAACGTTCGCTCGACGGCGCGACGATCACCGGACGTGCGCGGGGCGTGTTCGTCGCCATGGCCTCGACGTCGGCGAGCGATCCCCAGCGGTCACCAGCGCCCTGGATGTATAGCACGTCGGTGTCTTGCAAGCGCGGCGTCCAGGCAGCAGGCGCAATCGCAGCAAATGGCGGCGCACCAAACGCCTGATGGATCAATCCCCCCATCCGGATCAGCATCGGACCGGCAGGACCGAGGATGTCACGCGCGGCATTCGGTGCAAATACTTCCGCGCTCGTCGGTTGCACCGCGACGATACTGCGGATAGGGGCGCAGTCGGGAGCGGCGCGCAGCGCGGCATTCGCCCCCATGGAGTATCCGATCAGACCAATGCGCGCTCCGTCCACATCCCTTCGTGTGCGAAGCATCGTCACCGCGCCAATGACATCGCGCGCCTCGTTGACGCCGAAGGTCACCGGCGGACTGGCATCGCTGAGACCGTGGTTCCGCAGATCGAACAGCAAGACATGAAACCCGGCGTTGCTAAGAGCAGACGCCGGCTCGAGAAAATCAACCGTGCGATCGGGAAGCACCGTGGCGCCAGCACGGTTCCCGCAGCGATTCCAGGGCCAGCCATGAACAAAAATTACTGCTGGTGCAGGCGTGCCGTCATCATTGGCGCGATGAATGAACCATCCGCGCAACGTGACGCCATCCTGCGACGGAAACACAACATCCTCTGCCGTCAAGCGGAGATCAGCGGGGTAGCGCCATAACGGTTGACGCATGCCGAACAGCATCAGACGCTGCGCCTGTACTGCGCGATAGACCGTCGGACCGATCGCTGCTCCCATGCCCAGACCGAGAATGAATGGCGCCAGGCTCCGAAAACTCGTCATGGAGCGTTCTCCTGTCTTAACTGCTCAACAAGTATAGTATACTGCCTCACACCCATTCTCATACAATGAAAGAAAGAGACTCCTATGGCCGGAATGATCGTGGCGCCCGAACCTATGGCTGTTGAAGCGGGGGCGAGGGTACTCATGGCGGGCGGCAATGCCATCGATGCCGCCGTGACCTGCGCCTTCGTGCAAATGATTGTCAACCCTCAAATGTGCGGTATAGGCGGCTACGCCCTAGCTATCGTGCGACTGGCGGGCGAACCGGCGACACGCACGATCCTGCTGGATGCGCCAGCGCTGGCTGGCTCGCGGGTTCGTCCTGATATGTGGGTTGATCGTTTCATCGGTATGAATCCCGACGGATGGGGCTATTTTCTCACCGGCAAGGTCAACGATGCCGGGTACCAGGCAATCTGCACGCCCGGCACGGTCAAAGGGTTAGCGGCATTGCTGGAACGGTGGGGCAGCATCAGTTGGGCACAGGCGCTCGAGCCAGCCATACAGGTTGCAGAGGAAGGCTTTCTGGTAGATAGTGTGCTGGCCAACCGCTGGAAGATGCGATCCCCCTACCCGGAAGCGTGTTCGTTGATCGACTATATTCTGGCGAATGCCGAGGCACGGCGTATCTACCTGACAGCCGATGGACGACCCTACGACGAAGGCATGATCCTGCGCAATCCAGATTATGCCCGGACCCTGCGCCGCCTGGCGGAAGCCGGTCCCGATGATTTTTACCACGGTGAACTGGCGCGCCGTATGAGCGAGGATATTGCCGCAAACGATGGGTTTGTCACGGCTGAGGACCTGGCTGAGTATACGCTGCGCGAAGAATTGCCAACCATCGGAACGTACCGCGGGTATACTGTCGTCTCGTCGCAGGCGCCGCATGGCGGCCCGACCCTGATTGAAGCGCTGAATATTCTCGAAGGGTATGATCTGCCATCGCTGGGTCACAACAGCGCCGATTATCTATTCACTGTCGCAATGGCGATGAAAGCCGCGTTCGCCGATCGCAACCGCTACATTGGCGATCCGGCGTTTGATGATGTGCCGGTGGCGTGGTTGACCAGCAAGGAACGCGCGGTACAGTGGCGCGCGCAGATCGACGCCGGGCGCCCCATCACGGTCGAGGCACTACCAGGTGGTCCTCCCGATACCACGCATGTCAGTGTTGTAGACGATGCAGGCAACTGTGTAGCGCTGACCCATTCGCTCGGTACGTCATCAGGCGTGATCACGCCAGGGCTTGGGTTTATGTACAACAACTCGATGATCAATTTCAACCCGATCCCCGGTCACCGCAACTCGATAGCGCCGCGTAAAGGGCGCATCACCGGCATGTCGCCAACGATTGTATATGCTAGCAATCGTCCAGTACTGGTCATCGGAGCGCCGGGGGCAAATCGCATCATTACTGGCGTGCTCCAGGTGATTGTGAATATCATCGATTTCGGAATGAGTCCAGAGGAAGCAGTACAGGCGCCGCGTTTCGATTGTCAGGGTGATCGCATTGTGGTACAGAATCGCATCCCTGAGTATGTCTGCGCAGACGTGCGCGCGCGCCACCCGGTTCTTCGTGCACCGCAGAGTTATGGGTCGTTTGGGTTGGTGCAGGTGATCAGCATCGATCCCGAACATGGCAGACTGCGCGGCGCTTCTGACCCCGGCGGCGCAGGTATGGCGTTGAAGGTTGAAGGTTGAAGGCTGGCAGGGAGTGCCGCTGTATCCAGCTGTCGCGGGGCATTGCATCATCACTCTAGAATTCTCGACAGGATTCGGAACGGGAACAAACGTGATGGGGAAGGTCTTGACAAGCGATCACGTTCCTTATACCATGTTTCGGTGCGTACAGGTAGCTGGTTGCAACGAACGCATATTCGCTGCTGACCTTGTCCACGCCAGCCTCCATTGATGACAGTTACTGCTCGCGGCGTTGGGAGGTTCAGATTCTCCACCTGTGCATTTATCAGGGCAGGGTAGTATCTGTCGCCGACCTTGTCCGCATCAGCGCGCCCCATAGATGGTGGTTATCATATGGAACGGGGGACATCCCTCCAGGGTTCGACTCCCCACCCTGCCTCCAACGCACTGGTTATGCTATTCTTGGTCTCCGCAGCGGCGCATTATTCTGGTGCGCCGCTGGCTTTGAGGAAGAGGAACGCCGATGAGCAACCGCGTTATCCGTGCCGCAATCGCGATTTGATTCAGGGGACTATCGACAATACGTATTACGCCAGCGGCACTGCACTGACTCTCGACGCGGTATGCCGTCTGACGCCGCTGATCCAGGAAGACGGCGTGCGCGTCATTGATCGCGTGGTTGAGGTCAGTCAGTCGGGACGCGCGCTATCGAACAACCCGGCGCTCATGGTTCTGGCGTTGACGCTGGCGGTTGGCAACCAGGCTACGAGGGCATATGCCGTGGAGATGACGCCGTGCGTCGCGCGCACGGGAACACACCTGCTCACGCTGGTTGACTACGCGGTGCAGATGCGCGGATGGGGGCGCGCGCTGCGGCGCGCAGTGCAGCAGTGGTTCCTCGCCGCGCCAGCGGCGACCCTTGCCTACCACGCGATCAAGTATCAGCGCCGCAGATTCTGGTCGCTGCGGCGTGCCTTGCACATGAGTCATGCCCGCACGGATGACCCACAACGCAGTGCGGTGCTGTACTGGATCGCGCACGGGTGGCCCGGTATCAGTCCGGAATCGCATCCCGATCCGGTTCTGCGCAAAATCTGGGCCTTTGAGCGGCTGCGCAGCCTCGATTCGTCTCAGGCGTCCCTGGCAGCGCAGATGATTACCGACGAGCGCCTGCCGCGCGAGGCTGTCCCGACCCGCTTCCTCCAGCACGCTGAGGTTTGGGCGGCATTGCTCCCGCATATGCCGCTGGGAGCGATACTGCGTAATCTGGCGACGCCGACGCGCCTGGGCGTGCTCGCGCCGCTCAACGATGCCACGCGCCTGGTGGAAAAGCGCCTGACCGATGCTGGGCATCTGCGCCGCGCCCGAATCCATCCATTCCACATTCTGGTCGCGTCGCGCACCTATGCGGCCGGGCAGAGCAGGAAGACGAAGCAGACCTGGGATCCCATTCCCGCCATCCAGCAGGCGCTCGATGAGGCGTTCGCTGCGGCGTTCCCGCTGGTTGATCCAGCAAACGTCCGAATACTGCTGGCAGTGGATGTGTTCGGATCGATGACAGTGCCGCGACTGCATCGCTTGGCGGCATCACGCCACGCGAAATTGGTGGCGTGATGGCAATGGTAACCGCGCGCACCGAACCGCACTGGCATGCGCTCTGGTTCGATACGAGGTGTGACAATCTGCCCATCACGCCATCAATGAGTCTCACCGACATCCAGAGTATCATCGAAAGACTTGAAGGCGGGGGCACGGATATTTCCCAGCCGCTGCTGTGGGCAACAGACAATCGTGTGCCAGCAGACGCCGTCGTGATCATCACCGATAACGAGACGTGGGCGAATTGCGAGCCGGTGCATGTTGTGCTGGATCGCTATCGCAACACGGTCGGCGTCAACGCGGCGCTGATCATCGTGGCCACGACTGCCACACACTACAGCGTTGCCGATCCCAATGATACCCGGTCGCTTAACATTGCTGGATTCGATGCCTTTGCTCCGCTTATCATCCACGACTTTGCAGCGGGCAGACTTCCGCAGCGCCCGACAGAGACTGGCGATGAAGAAGCAGTCTGGGACGCCTGAATTTATACAGTTCTCGGATATGTTGACCTCTGTCTGGGCTTACCACATTGCGCAAGGCGCTCGTGTCCAGCAGCGTGTAGACCGAAATGTATTTCGATCATCGTGTAGGGCGTGCCATTCTCAGGAGTGTTCAACTTCGTCCATACTGTGTTTTGTGAGAACTGCTATAATCTCTCTCTAAAGCTGGACAGCGTGTATGAGCGAACCATTCCATTTCCCCGACATTACCGACCGTCTCGACATCCATCCAAGCGCATACATTTCGCCGTATGCGTATGTGCATGGAACGGTCAGCATCGGCGCTGACTCATCGGTATGGCCAATGGTCGTTATCCGTGGCGATAACGGTGTTATTCGCATTGGGGCACGGTGTAACATTCAGGATGGAAGTGTGTTGCATGCCGACCCCGATGCCTGGTTGACCATTGGTGATGGCGTGAGCATTGGGCATGCGGCTGTGGTGCATGGGTGTACGGTCGAAGACGATGTGTTGATCGGTATTGGTGCTGTCGTGCTGAACCATGCGCGGATCGGCGCTGGCAGCCTGATCGCGGCGCGCGCGCTGGTGACCGAGGGCACAATCGTGCCACCAGGATCGCTGGTGATTGGCATCCCTGGCATGGTTCGACCGCTCGGAGAAGGACAACTCGAACGGATTCGCCGCACAGCGCAGCGCTATGTGGCGCTGAAAGAGCGCTACCGCTCATTGGGTGGGTGATCTGAACGCCGTTCTGCTGTGATCTCGTTGGGTTGCGGGCTGACGACTGGACGGGCGCCCTGATCGAGTGCATCCTGGAGCGGCATAACTGTGGTATCGTCAGTAGACGAGAGAGTGGTTGCGCTGCTTTCCTGAGACGCGCCACCCGGCACGGCGAGCATCGGTGATTGGTCAGAAGGCGACGGAACAGATGGAGGTGATGCCGTCCCGCTGACCGATGCTGCTGGTTCGGACGAAGGCACCGCTGCCCTTTCCCTTTCCGTTCGCAATAGTGGTTCTGCCGTGGCTGGATGCTGATCCACAGATGCTGGCATATCAGTGAGTGTCGGCTTCGCCCGTTCTGCCTGAGTAGGAAGTCGAGCAGTTGATAGGATTGGACGTTCAGGAAGAGGGAGCGATTGTCCGGGAGTTGCCAGAGACGATACTGAGGCTGGTGTCGGAGACTGCGGCTCCTGCAAATCGCGCTGCACCAGTCGCCCGACGAGCAGGTAGGTAAAGTGTTCGCCACGATAGACCCGATACGCGCCATAAATGGCGTACAGCGTGGCAGCAAACCCGTACCCGATTGGCAGGATCAACCCGAACAACGCAATCCAGAACGTGTCTGGCAGGGTGCCGTCGCGGTAGAGATCCGGTCGCAACGCAGCAGGCAGCAGCGACAGCAGCAAACACCCAGACCACAACAGCATTAGCGCAATAACACCCAGAAGTGTGCCAATCTGGTAGACAAGCACCTGCACAATATGCGCCCGCACGAAGCGCGACCGCCTGCGCTGAGTCGCCCAGAGCAGAACTGCCAGGATCAAACCTGTCAATCCTGCAACATTGGCAACGATGCTGGCGTGCGCCATTGCTGCCGTCAATCGCTCATCTTCATCGGGTAGAGCCATCAGTCACACAATCATCGTTCATTTATGCGTTGTACTGGCGATTATAGCACACACTGCCTGTGCTACAATAATTCTATACACCCGCCCGACAGGATCAACACCTATGCAGTTTGCAACCATTGACGATTTACAGCAGGCGCTTGCCGCGCATAACTACATCGCAGACCGCCCGCTGGCAACGGCAATCTTTCTGGCGCTCAAGTTGCAGAAGCCATTGCTGCTCGAAGGCGAGGCAGGGGTTGGGAAGACCGAAATTGCAAAAACACTGGCACGCATGCAGGATCGTCACCTGATCCGCCTGCAATGCTACGAAGGTCTCGACGTCAACACGACCATATACGAGTGGAACTACACCCGACAGATGTTGCAGATCCGCCTGATCGAGGCACTCGGCGGCAGCGATGCGCATGCGGCACTCAGTGAAATCTTCAGCCCTGAGTTTCTGATCAAGCGTCCGCTGCTGCAAGCGATTGAGGAAAGTTGGGAACGCCCGCCGGTGCTGTTGATCGACGAGATTGACCGTGCTGATGAAGAGTTCGAGGCATTCCTGCTCGAACTTCTCTCCGACTGGCAGATCAGCATTCCCGAAATCGGAACCATTCGCGCTAGCCAGCCGCCGACGGTTATTATCACCAGCAACCGCACGCGCGAAATCCATGATGCGCTGAAGCGGCGTTGCCTGTTTTACTGGATCGATTATCCGTCGCTCGATAAAGAACTGCAAATCGTGAATGCCAAAGTTCCTGGCATGTCTGACCGTCTGTCGCGCCAGGTTGTGGCATTCGTTCACGAGTTGCGCAAACTCGATCTCTTCAAACTCCCTGGCGTCGCAGAGACCCTTGACTGGGCGACTGCGCTTACGGCGCTCGACGCACGTGAACTCACCCCTGAAATGGTAGAGGATACGCTGGGTGCAATCCTGAAGTATCAGGACGATATCGCGCAGGTGCGCGGGCAGGGGGTGCGTTCATTGCTGGAGAAAGTGGGCATGTAGGTGACAGGGATTCACGTTGCTGCTATGGACGAGTTAGAACCACTGATTCCCCATGGGAACCTGATGACGCATGTGGTTGCGTTTGTTCACTTGCTGCGCAGCACTGGCATCAAAGTCAGCAGCGAGCAGACAATCGATCTGGTGCGGGCACTGGAGCACGTGCCGATTGTGGCGCGCGGGGATTTTCGCGCAGCCGCACGCTGTACTCTGATCTGCCGACGCGAAGACCTGCCAGTATTCGATGCCGCATTCGATTTCTACTGGCGCACGCAGTCGGGGTTTGATCCGTTGATGCTGGCGATCCCGGTTGTCAAAACGCCGCCGAAACCGCTGCGTCTGCCGCGCCGACCGCGCAGCCAGGACGATGGACACAATGAGCCGGATCGTTACGAAGAACAGCAGGAAGAGAAGGTCGGCTTTACGCTCACCTTCACGGCCGCTGAAACGTTGCGCACCAAAGACTTCGGCAGCTTCAGTTATGAAGAGGTGCAGGCATGCAAAGAGTTGCTGCGCACGCTTGACTGGCGTATTGAGCCACGTCGCACCCGTCGTCGTCGCCCGGCAGTGCGCGCTGGCGAGATCGATATGCGCCGCATCCTGCGCCGCAACCTGCGCTATGGCGGCGACCCGATTGAGCTGACCTTCCGCGAACCGCGCTATCGGCAGCGTCCGCTCGTCGTGCTGTGTGACATCAGCGGCTCGATGGATCGCTACAGTCGTATCCTGCTCCAGTTCGTGCATACCATCTCGAACGGCTTGCGTGATGTTGAAGCGTTCGTGTTCGGCACGCGCCTGACGCGCATTACCCGTCTGTTGCGTGAACGCGACATCGATGAAGCCATCGCAGCTGTCAGCAAACATGTGGTGGACTGGTCGGGCGGGACACGGATTGGCGAGGCGGTCAGGCACTTCAACTACTACTGGTCGCGCCGGGTGCTGGGGCGAAGTCCGGTAGTGTTGCTCATCAGCGACGGATGGGATCGCGGCGATCCGCAGTTGCTAGGGCGCGAAATGGCGCGGCTGCAACGTTCGTGCTATCGTCTGATTTGGTTGAACCCGCTGCTAGGGAATCCACGCTACCAACCGCTCACGCAGGGGATGCAGGCGGCGCTGCCGTTCATCGATGACTTTTTGCCGGTGCACAACCTGGTAAGCCTGGAGCAACTCGGCGCAAAACTGGCGATGCTTGGCGCGCGCCGCCCTGAGCGACGTCAGCGGGTTGGAACTTAGCGGTTGGATTGATTCAGGAATTGCTCCAGCCTGGCGAGCGTCTGACGCAGTTCACGCGGACCGGGGTGTGGCGTATTCACGCGGTGTGCGACGGCTGTCAGGCGTCGGGCAGCCTGTTGCGGCTGAAGCGCAATACCGTGTCGTGCGAAGATATTCCGATAACTCTCGTACCGTTCGCTCAGGAAGCGCGCTACTGTCTCGAACCCGTGCCGTGCGACTTCGGTGCGACTAGAGTAGCGCATCGGCATTTCGGAGAACATACGAACGTCGTCGCGCGCCGGTTCGATCAGAATAATATCAACATCGGGATGCCGACGGTGGATCTGTTTCAGGTGATAATGCAGCGCAGAGTGGAAGAGGGTGCGGAAGACCTGATTGGCAATCCCGGGCGCTCCCATGTCGCGAATGTGCAATTTCTCATCATCCGCCTCATCTAAATCATAGGGTACAAGCGGATTGACGCAGACAATCAGGCGTGCCCCGCGTTCGATCGCCAGATCAAGGCTGGCATTGCCGCGCACTCCGCCATCGATGTAATCGCGCCCGTCGATCCGCACCGGACGGTAGACCAGCGGCATTGCCGAAGACGCAGCCACAGCGCGCGAAATCGGCACCGTGTCATACGGCGGCATGCCAAACACGACGCGCGCACCAGTATCGAGATCGGTCGCAATGACGACCAGTTCGCGGGAGAGGGCGCGAAAATCATTGGTCAGACCGGGGCGGGAGAGCATAGCGCTGAGATAGCGCTCAAGCGAACTGATATCGTACAGTCCGCCAGGGAGCGCCAGCGCAAACGCTTCGATCAGGTCGAGCAGCGAGAGATGCTTTCGTGAAAAGATAAGCGCCTGCACCACACGCAGCATTGCCCGCGGCAGATGCATCCCCTGCGCCAGAATGTCGCGCCCATTGAGGGTGAACAGGTCGCCAGTATCGAGCGGTGCAATTCCATCGAGCGGCACTTCAAGGTGCCGCATCAGTTCGTGCGGTGTCAGACCATTCGCCAGGCAAGCGGCGACCAGCGCTCCGGCACTGGTGCCAATATAAACATCGAAGTCGTTGACGCTAAAGTGATGGAGAAGATCATCGAGCGCGCGCAGTGCACCGATTTCGTATGCTGCGCCTGTTACTCCGCCGCCTGCCAGTACCAATGCCGTTTTGCTCCGCTGCGCTTTGACACCTCTGTCACTCATATGTGCTCCTCTACACGCGACGGCAACGACCGCGTGGTCGTTTACACAGTCCTGGTAACCGGCGTCTATCCGAAAATCACCCACCCTCTCTGCCAGTTGCAGAGCCCGTAGCAATCAGATGTCAGGTAGAACACTTATTGCTTCCGTTGTGCCAGGAGTTGCTCAACGAGTCGGGTCAATTCATCGACCTGTTCGTGAAGCCGATCAATGTCACTTTTGCTGGGGAGATCGGGCGCCATTGTTGACTGGTACTCGTCCACCAGCAACGTGCGTAATTGCTGAAACTCTTGATCGTTGAGTTTGCCCGTATCGCGGAGATGCGCCAGACGACGTTCGATTTCGGTATTGACGAATCCGGCGCCTCCAAATACCCCCACGAGCGAGCGTTGTAGCCCGCTCAACGTCCCTTCGCCAGCGCGGATCAGGCTGGTCAGCAACGAGGTTGGCAATCGCCCCTGATCGCCGCGTGTCTGGAGTGCAACCTGCGCCAGGATCTGCGCAGTAATATCTTCACCGGTTTCATTGTCCACTACCCGTACCTGTTCGCCTGCCTGAACCAGTGCAGCAATGCCTTCGAGGGTAATGTACTGTTTGCGATCAATGTGATACAGTTTGCGATTAGCGTACTTTTTGATGGTTTGCATGAATGCTCTCCAGATCACACATACCTATTATAACACACTGCGTCAAAGCATCGTATCAACTGCTCAACGGCGCCGCCACACGTTTGATGATGACCAGAGTAACATCGTCGTAGAGTGCCCCTTCAGTGTGGCGACCGAGAGCGTCGTTAATGGCGTCAAGGATAGCGGCAGCGCTGCTGGTGCGCACAGCAGCAACCGTCTCAATCAGTCGTTCGATGCCGAATGGTTCTTCGGCGGCATTGATCGCTTCAGTTACGCCGTCGGTATAACATACCAGTACGTCGCCATCGCTCATAGACACGTCATCTTCGGTCAATGTAACCTCTTCGAGCACGCCAAGCGCAATCCCTGGCGTCTGCAACGGGATAACGCCGCCATCGGCGCGGAACAGCAGCGGCGGGTTGTGCCCGGCACAACAGTAGCGCAGGCGTCCGGTGTGCAGTTCGAGCACGCCGTAGAAAACAGTCACAAACATGCCAGCTTCGGTGTCGCGCGTAATCCAGCGATTGGCGCGGGTAAGCGCTGCGGCGGGCGACGATCCGTCAAGTGCTGCGGCGCGCACCAGACTACGCGCCAGCGCCATGAACAACGCCGCTGGCACGCCTTTATCACTGACGTCAGCAATCACGAAACCAAGCAGTTGACAGACATCGCCATTATGGTCTGGCGTGGTGCAGATACCGGATCGACCACTGCCATCGTATGTTTCGTGCTGGGTTGGAAGGTACCAGTAATCGAAAAAATCACCGCCAACCATCCGCGCCGAGCGCCAGTCAGCAGCTGTTTCCCAGCCGGGCAGGTTGGGTGCGCGCGACGGCAGCAGGGTACGCTGAATATCGCGGGCGACGCGCAGTTCTTCTTCCAGCCGCGCTGCCTGTGCTGCGTCCTGCGCTAGCAGTGCACTTTCGAGTGCTCCAGCAATCTGTGACGCAAACCCATTTGCCAGAATCATGTCACGGGCAGTGAAACGATGCTCTGCCGGTCCATAGTCAATCACCAGCACTCCCAGAGTGGCGCCGCGCGTCCAGAGCGGCGTTGCCAGCAGTGATGCACTGCCGAAACGTTCGATAATCGGTGCACAGAGATGCCCGTGACTCCTGGCAGAGTCGAGCGCCAGCGGCGCAGCCGTGCGCACCACTTCCGCCAGTAGCGGCGCGTCTCGTTCAGCAATCGGGCATCCGACGAATGTCGCGCGATCAGCGGGACTCAAGCCATAAGCGGCGAGTGGCGTAAACGAAGCAGCCTGCCGGTCCCAGATCAGGCAGGCGCAGCGGTCGCATCCGAGGAGCAGTGGCGGCAGGCGCACCACTGCCGGTAGCAGCACATCGAGCGATGTTGCACGCGACAGGTTTTCAGCAACCTGCAATAGCGCATTCAGCGTCCAGGCTTCTTCGCGCTGTGCCTGGAATGCGCGCGCACGTTCCACTGCAACCGCCACCTGATCCGCCAGCGTTTGGGTAACGAACAGGTCGCTGCGCTGGAAGCGCCCAGCCTCGGTGCTTTGAATGTCGAGCACGCCGATGACCTTTTCGGCATAGCGCAGCGGCACTGCAAGTTCGGCACAGGTGCTTGAGTCATCGCCGATGTAGCGTGGATCGGTGCGGACATCATTTACCAGAGCTGGTTGACCGGTCAGCACCACATTGCCAACGATACCCTCGCCCGGTTGCAACACCATCCGGCGCAGGCGTTCGAGCATCTGTCCTTCAACAGTGCTGGCGCCGAAGTGCAACCGTCCATCTTCACCAATAAGGAAAATGTGAACTGTATGATACCCGAAGCGCTCATGGATCAGGCGAACGATGGAGGAGAGAAGCTGGTCCAGTTCGAGAATCGCAGTGATGCGCTCACTGACATCCTGAATTGCCTGGAGTTGCACTGCGCGTTCATTAGCAGCAGCGAAGGCGCGAGCCTTTGAAATTGCGACTGCCGCCTGATCCGCCAGCAGCGACAGCATACGCAGATCATCGGCATCGAAAGCGTAGGGCTGGTAACTCTGGATTGAGATTGTCCCGATCACCCTGCCGCCATCGAGCAACGGCACATAAATGCCGGAGCGCGGCGGTCGTTCACTCTGATAGCGTGGACGCGCTGGCAACCGATCCATTTCAGTGGCGAAGTCTTCCACCAGAAGCGAGCGCCCGGTCTGGCGCATCCAGCCGACCAGTCCATCGCCGCATGGTAGATCGACCGTGAGCGGCGGAAGGCGCACCCGGTCCTGAACGCGCACGACCAGCGTATAACGGTCGCTTTCCGGTTCGAACAACCCCAGGTGAAACGAAGAAGTATCGACGACTTTGCTGGCGGCGCGGTAGATCAATTCGCTCAGCGCATCGACATCGAGCTCAGCACGAATGATCTCACGGCTGGCTTCGTTCAGCAACCCCAACTCGCGGATGGAAGCGCCCTGGTTGCGCAGGTTCATTGCTGCCTGACGCACGGCGAGGCTGGCGGCAAACAAACCAGCGGCTGCAAACACGAAGTAGCCGGTCCCCAGGCGGGTATAAATGGTAGCGAAGAGCGCTGCCAGCGGTAGTGGCGCAATTTCCGCTGCCAGAATGGGCATCCAGGACGACTGCCACCACGTCAGGACACCGGTCGCGCCGCCCTGAATATACTCGCGGACGACGCGATTTAGTTGAATGAGCGTTGGATAGCACAGGATCAGTGCCATGAGCAACAGTACATCACCGGGTGTGTCATCGGTAAGGAGCCGCGCCAGCGCACCGCCTGCCAGCACTGCGCCAGCGCGCACACCACTGCGCAGGAGTGGGCGCGCTACCAGCAGGTGGAAGGTGCGTGGGCGACGATAGATCAACGGCAGCAACACGCCAAAGATCAAACCCGACACCGCGGCGACCAGTGCCCCGTCAGCAGGACCAAGCGCCAGCGCCGCAGCAAGAATGACAATGCCGGTCAGGCTGTGTGGATCGGCTGGCGGAACTCGAAACGCTGCTACTTCGATCAGCAATGCCAGAACGATGAACAACGCAAGCACATCCCACGATGCAACACCGGGGTTGCTGAGGACGAGCGCAGTCCAGCCAGCTACGCCTACGACCAGACAGTAAAGAACGAGCTGCCGCTCACGACTCACACGTGTTCCTGACCGAATGCCGCCAGTGCTTCGGTGCGCGAGGAATGAATGGCAAACACCTGAGTAAAACCGGTCAATTCAAACACTTCGCGCACCTGCGGGCGCAGATTGCAGAGACGCAGTTCACCGTTACGCTCCAGCAGGTCTTTCCGCGCTAGCAGGAGCGAACGCAGCGCCGTGCTGCTGAGGAATGTGACATTGCCAAAATCGATCAAGACATATGCAGCGCCATCGGCAATCGCTTGATGGACCGGTGCAAGCGCCAACGCTGCTCCAACCGCGTCGAGCCTGCCGCTCAGGCAAAACTCTCGCACATCGACGCTGACATGCGGTTGAATATACTTCACCATGGTCAGGAGATTTCCATCGGTATCATCGAAGTCGAATCGCACCTGATCCATTAACTGATTCATCAGGTACAGTCCCAGACCACCTGGCTGACGTTCTTCCAGCGGCGATGACACATCGGGCGGCGGAACATCATCGGGGTTGAAACGTCGTCCATAGTCGCGTAGCGTAATCACCAGGCGATCGTCCTCGATCCGCCAGGTCAGTTCGATAATTCCCGGATGATCGGGATCATATCCGTGCTGAATGATGTTTGTCGCCGCTTCATCCACCGCCAGCTCAACCTGCCAGGCAGTATGATCGTCAAGACCGGCGCGTTGAGACGCCTCGTTGACAAAAGCGCTGATCTGCGCCAGAGATTTGAGGGTGGCCAGGACTGTCAGAGATTCCATTGGCATCGCCAGTCGTCAGGCATTACGCGCAATCAACGCGCGTCGAACGGGCGCCATAGCCGGATTGTTGACACGTGCAGCATGTGCAGTGCTGCTAACGTTTGTTTTCAGAAGGAGCCGACTGCTTCGACAGTGTCGGGATAGATCTCGAACAGCGAGGTAAAGCCGGTCAGATCGAAGACTTCCTTGATCCGTGGCGGTAAGTTGGCAATCCGCACATCGCCCCCTTCCAGGTCAGTCAGTTTCCGGTCACGCGCTCGCTTACGCGCCTCAATCAACACGCGCAGCCCAGGGCTGGCCACATATTCAAGTCCGGCGAGATCAAGCACAATTCGATAGCGATTCTGGTCAAACAGTTCATCGAACTTCTGCTTGAGTTGCGGTGCATTCATCGCATCGAGTCGTCCCTTGATCGTCAGCAGGTCGACACGGTTGAGCCGTTTGTGCGTGATCTCCATGACCCGCCCTCCTTCGCGCGTTTGTACTGTTGAACACAATATGCTACTGACAGGAAACTGTATCGATTATAGCACAGGCCCGTAAAATGACTGCGTTATGAAGATTGAAAATATAAACTGGTACTTGATCTCGTGCCACAGGCTAATGAAGATTGAGCATTACATCCGGTATGCCGAACTTGCCATGGGGCTAAAGCCCTCGGCTATCCAGAGCGAGACCTACCTGTGCGGATGAGAGCGGAGTAATTGTTCAAAAACCATAAGTCCCCAGCTATTGCAGGCTTTACCAGATAATTACTCAACAACCATTACGCTCCTCTTGGGCGGGAAGGATGCTGAAAAGATCAGGTTTTTCCGGTAAGCTCTCACATTTCACCCGCCGTTTCAGGCGTCAGGACGCCCAAATTCCCCCTTCTCCCCTTGTGGGAGAAGAAAGCAGGGAGACGCTTCCAGGGGTAGGTTTTTGCGAAGCCCCGGCGTTCCTTCTCTCGTTTCAGGCGTCAGGACGCCCAAACTCCCCCTTCTCCCATTGTGGGAGAAGGGGGTTGGGGGAATGAGGGGCACAAGCGCACGGGAATGCAGAAAATGCTCAACCCTCCCCCCGAATCGTGGCGCCAAGGTCGTGTTCCAGACCACGTACGATTTTCTGCCGGATCCGGGCAACCTCAGCATCATTTAGGGTACGGTCGGGAGCGCGGAATACCAGGCGATAGGCGAGACTGCGTTTGCCTGCCCCTACCTGCTCGCCAGTATACACATCGAAGAGCGTGAGCGACTCGAGCAGCGCGCCAGCATATTTGCGGATGGCGCGGGTGACCTGTTCCGCTGGCACATCGACCGGTATCACTAGCGCAAGATCATTCGTTGTTGCGGGATAGCGTGAGATCGCGCGGTAGCGCACCGGTTCGACCAGTTCGCCGAGCAGTTCCAGATCGAGTTCAGCAGCCATCGCGCGCGGCGCAGCAATCTCCAGACGCTCACAAACATCGGGGTGCACTTCGCCGATGACGCCGATCACACGCCCATCGCGTTCAAGCCGCGCCGCACGCCCCGGATGAAACCGTGGATCGTCGGTCAGCGCCACGAAGCGGACATCGACAATGTTCAGGCGCGCCAGGAGCATTTCAACAATCCCCTTCAGATCAAAAAAATCCATTACCGTCTCATCAGGCGTATGCCACGAACGTTCGTACCGCCTCCCCGCCAGCGCCAGCGCCAGACGACGCGGTTCTTCCGGGCGCACTTCGCCACTTCCGGGCGCGCGCTTCAGGTACACGCGCCCGATTTCAAACAGCAACGTCCGTTCGCGTTCCCGCAGATTCTGCGCCAGTGCTTCCAGGAGAGTCGGCAGCAGCGACCGGCGCAGATATTCGCGCTCCGGCGTCAACGGGTTCGCCAGGCGCAGATAGAGCGACGCATCGGCATCAGCTGGATTGATCTTTGCGACTGCCGCCATACTGGTCAGTGAATAGGTCATCGCTTCATCCAGCCCCGCCCCGGCCAGCAGATCACGCACACGCAGTTCCAGTTCGAGCGATGGGTTGTTGCGCTGCTCAGGGAGCACATCCGCCATCAGCGTGAGTGGAATACGGTCATACCCGTACATGCGCGCCACCTCTTCGCAGAGGTCGGCGAGCATCGTGACATCGCGCCGGAAACTCGGCACGGTCACCCGCACTGCTGCGCCATCATTGATCAGATCGCAGGCGAACCCCAGCGGTCGCAACAGGTCGGCGATTTCGGCAGCGCTGAGCGAAATGCCAACGATGCGGCGCACCTCACGCGGCGTCAGGTCGAGAACCACCGGTTTCCACGGACGCGGGTAATTGTCCACCATGCCTTGCGCCACTCTGCCGCCAGCAATTTGTTGCAGCAACGAAAGCGCACGACGCTGCACCAGCGGTGGCAATTCGTAATCCACACCGCGCTCAAATCGTTTCGACGCCTCCGAACGTACCCGCAATGCGGTCCCCATTCGCCGGATGATTGTTGGATCCCACACTGCGACTTCCAGCAATACACTGGTCGTTGTTGAACTGACTTCGCTCGATGCGCCGCCCATCACACCAGCCAGACTCAGGGGTCCCTGCGGGTCACACACCAGCAACGGCAGCATTCCGCCGCCAACTGAAGCATCCAGGTTATGCTCCTTGCCATCGAGCGTGACCAGACGTTCGCCGGGACGCGCCAGGCGAATGATCAGGTGCTGTTCCGCCACGCGATCCGCATCGAACATATGGTTCGGGCCGCCGAGTTCGAGCATCACATAGTTGCTGATGTCCACAATGTTGTTGATCGGGCGCATGCCAGCCATCGTCAGACGACGCCGCATCCAGAGCGGCGATGGTCCAACAGTGACTCCCTCGATCAGGGTCGCTGTAAAACGCGGGCAGAGATCAGGTTCTTCGATCGTCACCCGGACACGCCCCTCGATTGGAGGACCATCCTCGACGACGTGTATCTCCGGCATCCGTAAGGGCACACCGGTCAGCGCAGCCACCTCGCGCGCCACGCCGACAATCGACAGACAGCGCGCCATGTTCGGCAGGACATCGAACTTCAACACCACATCGCCGAGATAATCGCGCAACGGCATACCGACCGGCGCATCGTCCGGCAGGATCAGAATACCTTCGTGATCTTCGGAAAGCCCTAACTCTTTCTCTGAACAGAGCATGGCGTTGGACATAATGCCACGCACCAGGCGACCTTTCAGTCGCGTTTTCACCCACCCTTCGGCGTGACCGTCGTACAGTTCGGCGCCTTCGCGCGCGAATACCCCCTTCAGCGGTTGCGACAATCGCCCCCTGTCTTTGTAAGGGAACAGATTGGGCGCTCCGGTGACAACCGTATGCGGGGCATCGGCGCCATAATCGACATCAGCCAGCACAAGCCGATCCGCATTCGGATGCTGCCGGACTTCGAGAATTCTGCCGATGACGATTCTCTCCGGGTCCCATGGCAGATCGGCGCCCTCGACGCCGATCCGTTCAATCCCCTCACACTCCAACCCTGCGCGGGTCAGGCGCTCAGCGAGTTCTTCTATCGGCAGGGTAATATCGACGAACTCTTTCAGCCACGACAATGGAACGCGCATATGAACTCCTTATTGTCCGGTGATAACCAGCGTGGTAAGCACAACATGATCACTATCAGGGTCGTAGACATTATCATCATCGAAGAACGCGGCGCGCCGTCCAGTCGCCGGGTCCCACAACCCAACTCGGATCGCATATGATCCAGGCGGCAGATTGGCAGGAATGGCAAGCGTGTAGCGCGCCTCCACCCAATCGCCAGCCACCCATTGCGACATCGGGTATGCACCGTCGCGTGGTTCGCGGTTATCCTCGGCTACAATCCGTCGGTTGTCATCGACCAGGTGAACGAATGTCCACCAGTCGCGATCCTGGCGCGAGCGTGCATGCCACAGCAGCACCACCTCAATGGTTGCGCCAGGACGCGGCGTTCCGTCGATCCGCCAGCGGCGAATGACAGCGCCGGGTTCGGTCGAACGGGCAAACCGCGCATAGGTGTCGGCGCCTTCCCAGTTGCGCGCCGCTTCCGCCGCAAGAGTCTGCCATGGATACGCCGGTTGAATGACGCCCAACGGCAGCCAGGCGGCCAGTCCCGCCATTCCGATGATAATCGTGAACGTCAGCATGCGGTTGCGGATCCACACACCCAGACCACACGCAATCAGGATAGCAATTGCCGCCAGCGCAGGAAAGAGCATCCGTCCCTGCCAGGCAACCAGCCCGGCGGTCAGAGCGAAACTCACCACCCACATGAATGCTAGCAGCGGCAACGCCGCAAGCTGCCAGTTCCAGGCGCACGTTATCTGATGCGGGCAGATCAAACGTCGTATCCATCCAGCAACCGCTGTTGCAATCATTAGCGTATAGACCAGCATCGTCCACGCTGGCGCTGGCAGGTTCATCCACCCAAAGTGCGCCCAGAATGATATGTACAGGGTCGTTAGCGCTCCCATCCAGGCTGCCGGATTAGTGACTTCGAATGCCTGCGTTGTGAACTCCGCCCGAAACGCCTGCAAACCGAGCGGATCACCGTACAGAATCCAGTTGCGCACATACCACCAACCGCCAACCAGTCCAGCGACGCCAATAACTACCAGCAGCGCAGCGGGAACTGGGATCACGGCTGCACATCGTTGCCGGACGCCACCGGTTGCGCACCAGGCAAGTGCAATCGGTAGAAAGAGCAGCGCACTCTGTTTGGTGATCAGCGCCATTCCCAGGATCGCTCCGATCAGCGCTGCATGCGGCAGCGATCGCGGGCTACTGACGAACAGCCAGAGAAGCGCCGCGCCGAGCGCTGCCAGCAGCGCATCATTCGTCACCAGCGACGATGTAAAGATGAACTGCGGGTTGAACGCTACCAATGCGGCTGCCAGCAGCGGCATCTGGTTGCTGTTCACACGCACCGGATCGATGTTCAGGCGACGATGCAGCGCATCCGCCGCCAGACAGGTAAAGATGATCGTTGCCGCGCCAGCCAGACTCGACGCCAGGCGTGCCAATCGCCAAGACCACACCTGCGCGTCCCAGGGCCACTGTTCACGGCTCCCGTGCGCCACTACGTTCACCTGATCGCCGCCTGCCCAGGTAAAGCGTGGATTACCGGGCAGATCGAAGGAGCGCAGCGTTGGCGGCAACCAGAGCGCCGCGGGCGTCGCCAGCAGATACGCAAGCGGCGGATGATGCCCCGAGCCCGGTACATCACTGACGCATGGCGGCAAGCATTGCACCGGCAGGCGCCCCTCACGCGCCAGAAAGAACACATACGCCGCATGCCCCGGCTCGTCCGGTCCCTCACCGAGCGGCGTCACGGCGTTGTACAGCATACACAGCGCCAGAAACAACCCAACCAGCGCAGCAAGCGGCGACAAGACATTCATCAGAATTGCTGCAAGAACCGTTCATCACCGCTGAAGAACCAGCGAATATCATCGATGCCATAGCGCAGCATTGCCATCCGCTCTGGTCCCATGCCAAACGCAAAGCCGCTGACCGTATCGGGATCATACCCGCCGTTGCGCAGCACAGTTGGATGGATCATCCCCGCACCGAGGATTTCGAGCCAGCCCGAATGCTTGCATACACGACATCCTGCACCGCCGCAGAGAAAACATTCGATATCGAACTCGACACTCGGCTCGGTGAACGGGAAGTAACTGGGACGGAAGCGCGTTTTCACCCCCTTGCCATACAACCGTTCAGCGAACGCTACCAGCGTGCCTTTCAAGTCCGAGAAGGAAATCTGCTCCCCGATTGCAATCCCTTCAACCTGATAAAATTGCATCTCGTGACGTGCAGTCACCTGTTCGTAGCGGTAACACTTGCCAGGCAGAATGGCGCGCACCGGATTGGGCGCATTGGCGCGCATCGCATAGATCTGTCCCGGCGATGTATGGGTGCGCAGCAGCAGCGTCGGCTCGCCGGGTGCCGTTTCGACATAGAACGTATCCCACATATCGCGCGCGGGATGATCGGGCGGCATATTGAGCAACTGAAAGTTGAACTCATCAGTTTCGACTTCCGGGCTTTCCCAGATCTGAAATCCCATCTCACCCAATACGCTGTAAATCGTGCGGAGCATTTGGGTGGTGGGATGCAATCGACCGACGGCAGGCGCACGACCAGGGAGCGTGACATCGACCCGGTCGGCTTCGAAGGCACTCTGACGGGCGCTGCGCTTCAACTGCGCTTCGGTGCGTTCGAGTGCCTGTTCGAGCGTCGCGCGCGCCGCATTGAAGCGTGCACCAGCAACTGGACGTTCTTCCGCCGGAAGCGCACCAAGTCCGCGGCTTAGGCGGGAAAGCGCGCCCTGCTTGCCGAGGTACGCACTTTTCCACTCCGCAAGCGCCGTCAGATCGGCAATCTGTTCCAGCGCTGCGAGGGCTTCCTGTTCGAGTTGGTTCAACTGATCGATCAGTGACATCCTCGTATTCCTCCGCGTTCAACAAAAAGCCACGCACTCGCCAGGGACGAGGCGTGGCCCGTGGTACCACCCTGCTTCGGCAGGGTCGCATGGCTCGACCCTACCCTCATAGCCCTGCTAACGGCGGGCGACCGGCGATGACTACTCGGCGCCTGTGGAGACGGTGCAGTCTACACTTCCTTTCACCATCGCGGCTCAGAAGGGAACTTCAGCGGGGAGTCACGGCGACGGCTCACACCCTCCGGCCCTCGCTCTCTGTCCGCTATCGCCCGCCTACTCGCTTCGTCACAGCCCTGTCAATACTAACTGCGTCCTAATGTACGCTGCCGCAGCGCCTCAAAGAGTATTACACTCGCCGCGACCGCAACATTGAGCGATTCGGTCCTGCCGCGCATCGGGATCGTGATCTGCTTCGTTGCCAGGCGACGCGCCGCCTGGCTCAAACCGTGCGCTTCATTACCGACCAGCAACGCCGACGGTTGACGCCAGTCAGCGGCGTAGTACGGCATGCGCGCTTCCGGATCGGCGGCATACACATGATCGACCAAAGCCAGGCGCTCACCAATCGCGTCCCACGACAAATCCTGCTCCATCGCCAGGCGGAAGTGCGCCCCCATCGCGCTGCGCACCACCTTCGGCGCATAGAGATCGACTGTCCCGACACTGCACAGTACCTGCGCTACGCCAACCGCTTCGGCGCTGCGCAGCAACGTTCCCAGATTGCCAGGGTCCTGAACGGCATCGATCACCAACAGTAATCCGGGTTTACCAGGCGTAACATGGGGCCACGAGGCCAGCGCCACAACACCCTGCGGATGAACAGTATCCGACGCAGCAGCGACCACCTGCGGCGTCGCCTCATAGCTGGCGGGCAGGCGGCGCAACTGTTGCAGTAGTGCTGCGCCTGCTGGCGTGAGTTGCAACTGATCCGGAGCATAGAGCGTCAGGATCAGCGTGGCGCCGCTCTCGAGCGCATCAGCGACCAGGCGCACCCCCTCAAGCACAAGCATCCGCTCGCGGCGGCGTTCGTGACGATCAGAAGCCAGCGAGCGGATCCGTTTGACATGCTGATTCGCCGGACTGGTAATCACACCGCCTGTCGCACCTGTTCGACAACGCGGCTAAACGCTGCCGGATCACGCACTGCCATATCGGCAAGAATTTTACGATCAAGATCAATACCGGCGCGCTTGAGACCGTTCATAAAGCGGCTATACGACATACCATGCATCCGGGCGGCGGCATTGATACGCACAATCCATAGGCGGCGAAAGTCACGCTTGCGGTTACGCCGGTCGCGATAGGCATACCAGAGCGCCTTCATCACCGTTTCTCGCGCCACCTTGACACGGCGACTACGACTGCCACGATACCCTTTTGCCTGTTCAAGCAGCTTTTTGTGGCGCTTACGCACCATGACGCCACGCTTAACGCGAGCCATACAACCTGATCCTCATACTAAACAGGCGCTCCCTTTACCGGCTATGCTTTGCAATGTACGGCAACGCACGGCGCAGGCGGCGCTGAATACTCTTATGCACTTCGAACGTTCGATCAAGGTGTTGCAAAATGCGTAACGACATACGGCGACGGAAGTGACCACGACGACCAGCAGCGCGAACCATCTTGCCTGAGCCGGTCAACCGGAACCGCTTCGCCGCGCCTTTATGGGTTTTCATTTTGGGCATGCGTTCAATCCTCTTCGTCAGCCTGATTGTCGGGCGCTGCATCAGACGCGGGCGCGCTGACCTTCGCTACCGATGACGTTGTACTGCGAGATGTCTGCTGCTGCCGTTCACGCTGCGCCTGCGCCCTGGCTTTCTGATTCGGCGCAAGTAATAATGTCAATACGCGCCCTTCCATTGTTGGCCGCTGCTCGACAACCGAGATATCACGCAATTCCTCCGCCATACGTTCCAGCATTTCTAGCCCAATCTCTTGATGAAAGATCTCGCGTCCGCGGAACCGCAGATTGAACTTAACCTTATCGCCTTCCAGGAGAAATCGCCGCGCCTGTTTGGCTTTGACTTCAAGATCGTGCTCATTGGTCTTCGGTTCCAGTCGGATCTGCTTGACCTCCACCTGCTTCTGGTTCTTGCGCGCCTCGCGCTCTTTCTTCGATTGCTCGTAGCAGAACTTGCCGTAATCCAGAATGCGACAGACGGGTGGGACAGCGTTTGGCGCAACTTCGACCAGATCAAGCCCGCGTTCTTCCGCCATGGATAGCGCGTCGCGGATCGGCACGATACCGACCTGCACGCCATTTTCATCAATCAAGCGCACTTCGCGGGCGCGAATGCGATTGTTGATACGAAGCTTGTCTCTGATTGCAGCGCTCCTTTCAAATTCATAACAGCAACAGAAAACAAACCGCGCCAGAATGACGCGATGTAGTGCTAAGTATAGCATCCCGACGCGATTTCGTCAAACATGCGCGGTGATCGCCGCTTCGCTGCAAAAACGCACCGCAGAGACGCCGGGCGCGCAGCGTTTTCCATCTCTCTCTTATGCTATCATGGAAACAGCACCACGCAGGAGGCGCGTATGGAACCGCCGTTTCCGGGGATGGATCCGTATCTGGAACGATCAAGCCTGTGGCCCGATGTTCACCATCGGATCATCAGCGCCATCTGTGACTATCTTCAGGCGCGGATCGCGCCGGGGTACATTGCGCAGATCGCCCCCTATGTCGCGCTGGAGCAGATTGAGATCGCCGCCCCGCGCCGTGCGCTCGTCCCCGATGTCGGCGTCTATGAACGCGACCCTGCCGCCGTCGCCGTCCTGCCCGCCGCCGTCGACACCCCGTCGCTCACCGGCGCGGCGCTCCTCGACATTCCTACTCGCTATGCCCGTGTCGAACTCCGCGCCGTCGCCGATGAGACCCTCGTCACCGCCATCGAACTTCTCTCCCCCGCCAACAAGCGCCCTACTCCCGACGGCGCCGACGCTTACGAGCAGAAACGGCAGGACCTGTTTCGCAGCGGCGTCCATCTGCTCGAAATCGACCTGCTGCGCGGCGGTCGGCGTCCGCGCCTGGCGCGCCCCGACCCGCTCCCTCCCGCGCCTTACTTCGTCTTCCTCAGTCGCGCCGAACGCTGGCCCGCCGTCGATATCTGGGTTTGCCCGCTCGACCGACCGCTGCCCACCGTTCCCGTGCCGCTGCG
>Ga0308416_1000049_pt1 | contig 37278 bp, 34 predicted proteins | sample HotsprSampleOS60_FD_203468 | JGI IMG/M metagenome (GOLD analysis project Ga0308416, IMG submission 203468) | Hot spring phototrophic mat microbial communities from Octopus Spring, Yellowstone National Park, Wyoming, United States - 20090730_OS60 ... | reverse complement strand
CTATTGCGGTATTACGAAATGGGACGCGTCAATCTTCCTTTCCTTTACCGGAAGCACCCGGGTATCCAGGAGCACTTATATGGGGGAAGGTGGCTCACGAAGCCCTTTTACAAGTTTGTCGCACAAGTGATGTACTTTTTAGTGCGGCCATCTTGGGTGTATAGCCTCTTAGACCGAGTCCCTACCTGGCTACAAGTACGATTTCTACACTACTTAGTATTGTACGCGATTATGCAGGGATATAAGCATAAAAGGCTCCCTTCATTCCTAAGGCGGTAGGGGGCTGATATGTTTTGAGCAGCAGGAAGATGGTATTTTTGCGGGGTGCGGTGGTTGTTTCTCTCGCCAGAGTTTCCGCCGAATTATCATCTTTTTGCTTGGCATTTGCGGGAGTTAGGGGGTGTTTCGGTGGGGATTGGGGCTACGCCTTTTCACCAGCTTCCGCCGGCTGTACAGCAAAGCCTTACTCTATATAGGGCCGTAGGGGACCTGCACCAAACGGAGGCTGTTCTTGCGGCCGCACGGGAGCTATCGGAGGCTGTCGGGGGGCTGGATGGGGTGGACTCCTTTAATGAGTATTGGCTCCCCCTGGAAGCCGAAATTCGGCAAGCGCTGGGAATAGCTGGGCCAAGGCCCAGCGACCTTCCGGCCTTCCAGCAAAAAAGCGCCATGAAAGCCTATTTCCAGAAAGCCGGCCTCCAGCCTATCCCCGGGCAGGTCGCACAGTCCTTCACCGATGTAGAGGCCTTTGTGAAAGCGCATGGCTATCCCATTATTGCCAAGCCTGATAAAGGCGTAGGAGCGGGGGGCGCTATCCGCATTGGGGATGATACAGAGCTCAAACGATTTCAACAGACCTTTCGTCCCGGCTATCTCTTAGAAAAATTCATCACGGGTACTATCCAGACTTTTGACGGACTTACAGACTGGGAAGGGCGAATCGTTTTTGCGGCTTCGTTAGAGTACAGCCGGGGCGTAGCAGAAGTCGTTAGCAAAGATGAAGATATCTTTTACTTTGTCCATCGGGAAATCTCCCCAGACCTATTCACAGCAGGTTCGGCTATCGTAGCCGCTTATGGACTCAAGGCCCGATTTTTTCACTTTGAGTTTATTCGGTCGGAGGGAGGCCAGCTTTACCCCTTAGAGGTCAATATGCGCCCCCCGGGTTATCCTACCTTAGACCTCTTCAACTTCGCTCATGACCGCGATCTCTACAGGGGGTGGGCAGAAATGATTCAGACCGGCCATGCGCCGACTTTCCCACCTGCATCCTATTATGCCTGTTACATTGCCCGCAAACGCCACATCGGCTATGCCCATTCCCACGAGGAAGTACTCAGACGACTGGGAGATCGCCTTATCTATCACGCCGAGACGATACCCCTCTTCCGGGCGGCCATGGGAGATGAGCATTACATTATTCGCACGCCCGACTACGAAGAGATGTTGGAACTTGCCCTTTTCGTCCAAAAACGCCTCCTTTTGTAGGAAACTATGCAGATAACCCATCATACCTGGCACAGCCCCCACCTCGGTAAAGCCTTAGGCCTCAATCGGTATGGTCAAGCAGGTCAGCCATTATTAGCCTTTCCAGCCCAAGAGGGCAATCACCGAAACTTTGAAGACTTTGGCATGATTGAGGCTTTACGGCCTTTCTTAGAGGAGGGGGCGATTCAGCTTTTTACGGTGGATAGCGTGGATGGCGAAAGTTGGACGGCTACCCATTTGCATCCCCGTGAGCGGGGCCTCCGCTATGAAACGTATGTGCGTTATATCCTAGATGAGGTGTTGCCTTTCATCCGCCAGTACTCGGATAAACCCATTTGGACGACGGGCGTCAGTATGGGCGCCTACCACGCAGCAAACTTCCTCTTTCGGTTTCCGCATTCTTTTGGGGGTTGCATTGCTCTAAGCGGCATTTATGAGCTAAGTGAGTTTCTGGGCGATTACCGAGATGAGATAGTTTACTATAACTCTCCCCTCCTCTTCCTGCCAAACTTAGAAGACCCTTACTATTTAGACGAACTGCGGCGCAAAAAGATTGTTTTAGCCGTGGGGCAAGGGGCATGGGAAGAGCCCATGCTCACCCAAACCCGCCAGATGGCAGAGATTTTGCGTCAGAAAGAGATTCCCGCTTGGGTGGATATTTGGGGGCCCGATGTGAATCACGACTGGCCTTGGTGGCATCGTCAGCTTCCCTACTTTCTCAGGCAGATGCTAACCCCCGTCCCGTAGCTAATGCCAAACGCTTACTCATAGTCTTTTCGTCAGCTTCTCGAGCGAAGCTATATTTTTATTTTGCCGTATCTTTGCCTCTGGTATGTGGAGGCACCTTGTCATCGGCATAGCACTAAGTGGGCTGCTGCTCTGGGCACAGAAGAAACCTTCCTCCAGCCCCGCCAAAACCGAAAAGGCTGGAGCCGTAGAGAGTGCAACTAACCCTCAACTCGTTCAGTTTGCCAAAGTAGAACACGACTTTGGGAAAATCAAAGAAGAAGACAAAGTCGCTACAACCCGCTTTACCTTTAAGAACACCCACAAACACCCTGTCAAGATTGTAGATGTCAAGACATCATGCGGTTGTACTTCGCCGAGTTGGAGTCGGGAGCCTATTGCTCCCGGTAAGGAAGGGTATGTGGAGGCCCAATACAGCGCTTGGGGTCGTCCGGGTGCCTTTGTCAAAACACTCACAGTGCGAGTCCGATCAGAGGCCGATACCACCAAAGAAGAAACCTACACCCTCACCATCAAAGGGGAAGTGCTCCCCCGGCCCAAGGGCCCCGAAGACTGGTATCCCACTAAGCTCGGAAACCTGCGCTTCGGCCCCGCCAACCATGTCTCCTTCGGAACTATCAAAACTAACGAAAAGAAAAGCCAGCGCATCACCATCTACAACGATAGCGATAAGCCCATTGAGCTAAAAGGTTTTGCAGATGTGCCTAAGCATGTAGAAGTTTCCTTCATCACCCTAAAAGGTCCGGTTCCTACCCACGAGCTCAAGCCGAAAGACACCGTTCAAGTAGAAGTCAAATACGACGCCGGTGCCGCGAATGATTATGGATTTGTCTACCATCTAATGAAGATTCAGACTAATGATGCCACTGAACCGGATAAGCCCCTTTATGTAACGGCCAACATTGAAGAGTACTTTGGGGAACTGATGGAGGCGGCCCTGGCCGAAGCCCCCCGAGCCCAGTTTGAGCAGACGGAGTACAACTACGGCAAAATCAAAGCCGGAGACAAAGTAACCCACGAGTTTCGTCTGACGAATACAGGTAAAAAGCCGCTCATCATTCGGAAAGTGAAGGCAAGCTGCGGTTGCACGGTTGCTGCGCCCGAGAAAAGCGAACTGAAGCCAGGCGAAAGCACCTCCATCAAAGTAACCTTTGACTCTACGGGCCGCGCAGGTAAAGACTCCAAAAGCGTTACCGTCATCACGAACGACCCCCGTCAACCCACTATCAACCTCGTCATCCACGGCGAAATAGAAGCCGCTGCAAAATAGTTCGTAGAGGACCGTATCAATGGGGTGGGGGCATTCGTCCGAATGCCCCCATTTTTGTTTCCTCAATCATCGGAGTCTATGTCCTCAATCAGAGGCGGATCATACTCTCCCTGGCTAATCGGCACTTCAAACTCCGTCTCTACTTCGGGCATTTCCAGGTCAGGAATCTGGAACTCGGGGTCTATCTCCACGGATATGTCGTCTTCGGCAGTCGGCAGAGGTAAGTCTACCTCCCAATCCTCCCCGTAGAGGTAGTCTAACTTCATTAGCAGCAGCTTCTCAGGCGGTACCTCAATCAAAAACTCTACGCGGCGATTGCGGGCTCTATTCTCTTCGGTCGTATTGGGGAGGAGGGGGCGCTCGCTTCCGTACCCCACGGCTACGATCTGATCGGGTGGTAGAGGGGTCATTTGGAGGAGGTACTGACGAATGTTTTCAGCCCTCTGCTGTGAAAGTCTTTTGTTATGTGCGGGATCCCCCGTAGCATCGGTATGTCCTTCTACCCGAAGCCGAACAAACGGATATTTCAGCAAAAAACCCGCCACATAATCTAAGGCCGGATACGCCTCAGGCGTTATTTCCGCGCTATTCGTGGCAAACTCAATCGTCTCAAATATATAAGGCCGTCCCAGCTCCGCCGTGGATAAAAACACCCCATAAGTGGAGTCATCCAGCACAGTGAGCGTATCGGGAATGCGAATGAGATGGGTATCCAGCACCATGAGCTGATACTGGCGATTCTGAATGAGCTGAAACTCAAAGTATCCGAAGCGATTAGCGATGAGGGGGGTGATTTCGGTGCCCTCTGAGAGGTCTATGGCAATGACGATCCCTGTGAGGGGTCGCCCAGAAGCCGAGTCAATTAAGTAGCCGCTCAGGCGGGTGTACGCATCGGGGCGCGCCTCCATGGGCAGCTCAAATGAGTACAGGTCAAAGTTTCGGCGGTCTTTTCGGGAAGCTCGCGCATAATATATCTTATTCCCCCGCCCGTCAATAGTAAAGTAGTACTCATCCCCATCGGTATTGACCAGAGGCCCGAGATTACGAGGACTCTCCCAGTAGCCATCCAGCCACCGGCTCTTATAAATATCATACCCCCCGTAGGAAAATGGCTGCCCCGTAGAACTGAAATACAAAACCCGCTGAGGCTCATAGTAATACGGGGTCACCTCATCGCCCGCTGTATTGATAGTGGGGCCTAAGTTTTGGGCCTTACTCCAGCGACCATCAGGCAAGCGACGAGACACATAAATATCCGATTGCCCAAAACCCGAGGGCCGATTAGACGCAAAAAATAACAGGCTATCCCCCACTAAAAAAGGGTGAGAGTCCCATGCAGGGCTATTCACTTCGGGACCAAGGTTGATGGGTTTTTGCCAGCGTCCCCCCTCATAATAAGACACATAAAGATCACACGAACCCAGGCCATCGGGCGCATCACATCGGGCAAGTAATAGCATCGTCCCGTCGCTATTCAGGCAGGCAGACCCCTCATTGTAAGGGCTATTAATAATATCCCGAAACTTTTCCGCAGGACGAAACCCCCCCCGTACAAAGTCCCTTTGAGCATAATAAAGGTCCTCATTACGCAGCTGATCCGGGTCCAACGCTGTCAAAATCTGCTCCCGCCGAGAGGTAAAAATCAATACCTGCCCAGAGGGATGCATATACGGCGCATAATCCGGATAAGGAGAATTAATGTGCGGCCCTAAACTCAGCAGTACGCCTTTCGGGGGTAATAGGGTATCTATCTTTTGACGCAGGCGGACTATTTTTTTATAATACTCTAAGGGTACCCACTCACTGCGCCAACGTTCTTGCAGGCGCTTATACGCTAATCGGATTTCTGAGGGGGCCTGATGCATGTTTTTCAGGCACAATTCATAGAGATACAGGCTCAAAGCTGTATCTCCTAAGGCTTCTCGTACCTGGGCCCATCGCCATAGCAAGTTTAGCGAAAGGGTATCCCGAAAGTTAGCTATGCGAAACTGGCGGATATATTGAGAGAGCAAGGTATCCAAGGTGTGTAGGTCTTCGTCGGCTTCGGCGCGTCGGATGAGGCGGAGGGTCTTAGCGTGGAAAAAAGGTTTTTCGGGGTTTTCGTTTAGCTTAGGGAAGGTGAGTGGGGGTGGGGGCGGCACATCCCCACCCACGGGCCTTAGATAAGTCCCTGCGATAGTTTTTAGCCGGGGCTGCCCAAATAGCAAACTCAGCCATAGCCCTACCCGCATCCAGCGCTCCATCGCTCTAAGCCTCTCAAGGGCCTCCTTTATAGCCCCTGCTGAGGAGGGGAGTATGCGTATAGGCCCTAATAGTTCATAGGCCTGCCCAATGGGCAATAACATGAAAACACCCCTCATAGGTCAGCACTTAGACAAAAATAAGTAATAAATCCAAACAAAAGGGCCAGGGCAGCTGACCTTTTAGGAGCTGCTTTTACGAGGAGTGAGCTTGAGCTCTGACGGAATGTGGGGTGTTGTGAGCGGTACAACCTCCTTAGCTACACTGGCTACTTCTAAGCCATAAGCACTTTCAACAGGTAAAGAGAGCTTATCTATGAAGTTATAGAGCTGAAGGAAAAAGCGCTTGGTCGGAGTAAATCGGGCATCATTATTGATGATGCGCCGCACGAAGAAAAACTTAAAGTCTCCCGGCTGGTTGCGCTGCCGAAGGCTGGGATATGGACTCCGAATATCCACCTCACCGCTTTGGACTAAATGCTCTACTACCTGCCGCAGAAGGAGATTCAATTGGGGCTGCAACTTATATCCTACATAAAAGTCCACCCGATAGATATGCCCCTTTACATAAGTGTGAAGGTCATAGGTCGCCTCAAAAGGCTTTTCGCTAAGATGGATATGAAGGAACCAGTAGGTTACACAGCGCTTGGGTTGGCGCTGGTTCAGAGCGTATAAGAGGCGATGTTCTATTTTGTGCGGTATAGGGCTGGTAGTCAAACATGCTAAATGAGAAGCATAATATGGGATGGCCTCATCCTGACGAATAGCATTTATCTTTTCCAGATACGGCTCAAAATCCACCCAGTCTGCAAAACGACTCTTTATACGCTCCCCCAAAAGCCATATCGTCATCACGGTAGCCACACTGCCCCCCAGCAAAAGAGCTATCCAGCCGCCCTCAGGAACTTTATGGAGGTTAGAATAGAGAAAAAGCAGTTCTATGGGCAGAAAAACAGCCCCAAACAGGAATGAGATGCCCCAGCCATTCTGATGGCGCTTGTAAAAGCGAAAGTAAAAGATAGAGAGGGTGGAGGTTACGAGGATAGCGATATTGATGGAGAGGCCATAAGCGGCTTCCATAGCGCTGGAGCGCTGCATGCTTAGGATAAGCACCAGGGTAATGCCCCATAGCAGCCAGTTGATAAAAGGCACATACATCTGAGAACGGGTCGTAGCGGGATAAAGAATACGCATTCGGGGCCAGAAACCCAAGCGATTAGCCTCGGTAAAAATAGTATAAGCACTGCTGATAGTGGCTTGGCTGGCAATGATGGTAGCGGCCGTAGCGATAATTACGGCTGGAATGAGCCAACCCGGTGGGAGCATCGCATAAAATGGCTTTTCCGCAGGCCCCAGAAGGGCCCTCTCCTTATAGGTCAAAAGCCAAGCCCCCTGCCCAAAGTACGACAATAGCAGCGCCGGCTTCACAATCAACCAGGCCTTCCGAATAGAACCCCGCCCTACATGTCCCATGTCCGCATACAACGCCTCCACCCCCGTAATCGTCAAAAATACCGCCCCCAAAAGTAGCACACCTCTCGGATGTTTTGACAAAAATTGAAATGCATACACAGGATTTAGCGCTTCCAGCACCAACGGATACTCTAAAATACGATACAAACCCATCCCCCCAATAAAAATAAACCACACCAGCGTAATGGGGCCAAACGCACGCCCCACCCATTCCGTCCCAAACTGCTGAATAAAAAATAACGCCGTAATGATGACAATCACAATGGGCAATATCTTAAGGCCGGGGAGATGCAGCTCCAAACCCTCTATCGCCGAAGTTACAGAAATAGCCGGAGTGAAAATAGAGTCCGAAAAACTCATTGCCCCCCCTATCACCACAAGCCCCACCAGACGCGGCGCATACCGCCGTAAAAGCGCATACAAGGCAAATACTCCCCCCTCCCCGTGATTATCCGCTCGCAGAACAAAAAATACATATTTCGTCGTTACGATCAGCGTAAGTGCCCAAAAAATAGATGATAAACCCCCTAAAACTATCGTTTTCTCAATAGGGACATCCCGACATAACGCATCTAACGCATACAACACCGATGTGCCAATATCCCCAAATACAATCCCCAAAGCTAACAACACCCCCTTCCAACCTGAGGGCGCCACAGGGGTCGCCTTACTCATAAGAGCCTCTACTGCAGGTTTTTATGGAGTTCGTTCCACTTCGGAGGAAAGGAAGAAGGCTTAGCCTTTGTCTGGACTTCGTAATAGATAAACAACGCTTGCCTTGGACGTGTAGTAGCCACATAATGCAGATTAAGGTTTTCTAAGACGACGTTCTTCAAACTTTCTGCATAGAGCGGTCTAAGGCGTTTGTCTGTGCTCTTGACTTTCAGGGGGAGCTCAGAATGATACCTAACGCCCGATGAAGGGGGGAGTTTTACCAAACTATCTACGAACTTAATCACCGCAGACTTTTCGGTGGCTGAAAGAGTGAGGAGCGAGAAGCTTTTGTGGAGGGAATACCATTGCGCCTCGGCTTTGTACTTAAATAACCCCCAGTCCGCATACGGGATGATGACGGCCTGCCAGGCCAAACCCTTGGCTTTGTGGATGGTGAGCACAGGATAAGTATTTGGGCTGAGGGGGATATCCACAGCTATCTTATGGCCTTTTTCTTCCCACCAGGTGAGGATAAGGGAGAGAGTGGGAGCGACCTGTTTCTCCAGGAAGTTCCAAAGGTGGTCTAAGAAGGCCTCCCAGAAAAGGCCATCAGAAGGTAAATGCCGACGGACGCCCTGAGTGAGGGCATAGAAAGCTCTCCACCAGTCCAGAGGCGTATCTGGCCAGTGAGAGGGGAGAAGTGTGTCTTTCAGGAGTGGGAAAAGTCCGACCTGCTCAAGAAATAGCCTACTAGTGGGCGGGGGAGAAGCCTCCAAAGCAGAGGGGGCACTTTGAAGAAGGGCAAGTAGCTCCATCGTCGCATAGAGCGAAGGCACCTCCCCAAAAGTATGGGAAGTAATTTGAAGGGTATATCCCGGAAGCAGCTGCCGCAAGTGACCAATCTCCTCGTTTTTACGCACCAAGAAAGCCGTTTCGTGGGGGGGTATGCCCCGCCGCCTCAAAAGCTCAAGGGCACGCCTGAGGGATTGGGCAAGCTCCGCTTCATGGGTATAGCCTCGCACACGAAAAAGGGAAAAGAATCGCCTTTCTGAGGACTTATAACGGGCACGGCCCAAAGGCTCTAATCGGGGCCGCTTCTGCTGATGGTGGGTGTATATGTCAATGAGATAGTTTGATGCCTCAATCTTATGGGAATCTTTCTTAGGTGAGGCCTTGGAAACCTGGGCTTTTAGATAGTTCAGCACGCGCTGATAAAACAGATTATTGAAGAAGATAATCCGCCTTTTGCTTCGGTAGTTGTGAGAGAGAAAGAGCTTTTGTCCTTGGCGTTGGAGTTCCAAGAAGTAGGAGAGTTCGGCCCCGCGCCAGGAATAGATGCTTTGTTTCGGGTCTCCCACGACGTGCACGCAATAACCGTTTCCCAGCAGCTCCTCTATAAGCGGCTCTATCACGGTCCATTGGAGGAGGCTCGTATCTTGGGCTTCATCCAAAAGGAAGTGCTTAATGTGGCGGTAGGGTAGAACAACAAGAGGCGGCGCATTACGAGCTACCAGCTCCACCACATATTGAAGGTCGGTCAAGAAGAGGGTCCGATTCTCCTCACGATATGAGCGCACCACCTCCTCCAATAGGGCGTACAATTTCGCCGTGGTGAACTTAGGCAGAAACTCAGTGGCTGCGAGGACATCATCGGATAAGAGATGCTTTATGATGGGGGATGAGGCGGGTGGGGGGTTTATGAGGAGGTTCTCAAGGATCAGGATGCGGAAGGGACTTTCCTTGATGAGGGTTTCGAAGGCGTCTCGGAAGGCTTTATTTAGGCGGAGGCCGCTTTCTGACTGGTAGCGGGTGAGGGCTTCTTGGAGAGCTTGATAATGGTTTTTACGAGCGAGTTTTTTCCAGAGGTTTCGTAGGAGCTGCTGGTGGGCTTGGAGGAGGTCAGCTTCTTCTACGATGAGGTCTTGGTAAGTGGGGAGGGCAAAGAAAGGGGCGATGTGCTGATAGATCCGTTGGATGAAGCTGTCAATGGTGCTGGTATGGAGGAGGGTGTCTTTTATGAGGAGGTTTTGGATGAGGGATGGGGGTAGATTTTCGTGGGTGGCGAGTTGGAGGATACGGCTTTTTAGTTCGGCGGCGGCCTTTCTGGTAAAGGTGATGGCCAGGACGGGGGTTTCATTTTGGAGGGAGGATAGGGCTTCTTGGGCGATGCGCTGGGTTTTACCCGACCCCGCCGAAGCTAAAAGAAAGATGAGCGAGTTAGTTGAAGCTATCATGGATCTTTCTTAAGGCATCCAGAGTGTCGTGGGGCTGATAACCCAGCAGGGTTTGGGCTTTTTGAATGGAGAGGCTGGAGTGGGGCGGACGCGGCGCCAGCTGCCGAAATTCTTCTGCGGTGAGGGGTCGAATGAGGTCAGGCGAAGCTCCTAAGACTTGGGCCACCTTCTGCCCAAAGGTATAAGGACTCTCTATGGTAGGCCCTGCTATGTGAAAGACACCCTCCGCTCTCTTAGCGATGATGAGGCGGAGGCCCTCAGCCAAATCATAGGCCCAGGTGGGGGTACGCCGCTGGTCCGTAAAAAGAGCGTACTCTCGTCCGCTACTTAGCATTTGGCGGACTCGAAGGTAGATATTGTCCCGAGAGAGGTGGGGAGCCGTCCCATACACCAGGGAGGTTCGGACAATAGCCCAGGGGCCCGGATATTGTCGCACGACCCATTCCGCGGCCAGCTTACTGGCACCATATACCGAAAGAGGCGCAGGCAAGTCATTCTCTTTGTACAGGTAATCCGGAGGCACAAACCCATCAAAGACAAAGTCCGTAGAAACCAGTACGAAATGGGCCTTAGGGGCATAAGTGGTAAGGGCATCTACGAGGTTCTGGGTGGCAGCAACATTATTTTTCCAACAGAGGGTGGGATTTTCTTGGCAGGCATCTACGAGGGTCATGGCGGCGACGTGGGCGACGGCATCGGGCCGAGCCCAACGCAGCAGCGCTACTACCTGATCAGGCTGGGTCAAATCTGCTGCTTGATAGGCATACGCTGTGCCCTCGGCTGGGGCACGCCCCGTTCCTAAAAGCTCCCATGTCGTGTGCTGCGCGCAAAGAAGGTACGTATGATGCCCCACCAGCCCCCGAATGCCCGTGATGAGCACCCGCATCCACACAAAAGTAACGCAAAGGCAGGCGAGAAAATGTAAAATACCATAGGCGGCCTCCCAAAACATGAGAGGCCGCCTGTGTAGTTAGTTTTTGACGGCGGCGTAATTATTCTTTGACAGGTGTAAGGTTTTTGACGACTCTTTGGCTTAGGCCGTCCCGCAGTTCTGCGTATCCTTCGGCATTGGGCTCAAGGGCAGCGGCCTGTTGATAGGCGTTGAGGGCATAGCCATAGAGGCCATTTTGCTCATAAAAGGCGCCGAGGAGGGCTTGTCCCAGGGCTGTCTGGGTGTCTAAGGTTCGGAGAAGCTCCTGCTCTTCATTCTTGAGGGCTTGGGCTTTATCGGAAGGAAGGACTTTGAAGCAGGTGCGGTTAGACTTGATAGTGGGGTAACGGCGCGTGCTCACGCTCCAGTAATAACAGGTATTGGGTTTGACTTTGGAGGTGAGGTTGAGCTCTATGCGGTGGCGATCAGCTGAAACTTCCTCTGTATGAATGACTTGGCCTGTTTCATCAAGGATTTCCACTCGGTAGCCTTCGGAGCCGGGGACACGATCCCACTGGAGGATAACTTTTTCGGCGAAGAAGGCCGCTTGGGCAGGTGTGAGAGGGGATGGAGCCATAGTGGAGCGGGTAACGGCTCCTAAGGTTTTCCCAGTGGGACGGCCAGCCCCCGAGGCAATCGCCTGATTGAGCACATATCCCGTATAACGAGCCGCATACGGGTTATTATCGGCCTTAGTAGTCTGGGTCAGAAGCTGATTGATAGAGTAAATGCCGGGCTCTTTGAGTTCTCGGGCCTTATTTCCAGGCAAAATAAGCGCAGCATAAGCCTGCGGGCCAATCTTGATTTTTTGATTTTCCTGCAGCTTCATGCCTACGGTAGCTTTGACCCAGGCATTGCCTTGTTCTACTTGGACATCTCCTCGTAAGGCGAGAATAGTCGCCGTTTGAGCCCATAAAAGGGCACTCATCAAACTCAGTCCAATGACGGACAAAACTTTCAGGCGGTTCATAACGAAGAAGGATATTACAAATCTCATGCCAAAGCTGGTTTTCGTTTGGGAGCTGTGAGAAGGCAGATTTCTCCGCCCAAAAGGAGGATGAGGAAGGGTATTTCAGCTTCCACCCAATAGTCCTGATAAGCTAAGTAGGCGAATAACGCCCCAAGGATAAAGAGTAAAAGGAGTTGGGCGAGGCGAACCCAGATGTACGGACAGGGGTATCGGATATCCGCTAAGATGCCCAGCAGGATAAACCCCAAGCCCCCCAGAAGATAAGTTAGAGCTGGGGGCAGTTTTTTCCAGAAGGTGTGATGGAGCAGCATAGAGGTGATATTGGCGTGGATGAGGACGCCGTACATGTCTGGGGCGGTATGGGTGAAGGGCCGTATGCCTAAGGGGGTGAAGAAGAGGTCTTCCGTATGCTGATAAAGCGGGTCCGCAAGGCCGACAAAGACAGCTTTTTGAGAAAAGATGAGGGGCAGAAGCGTATCGGCAAGGAGGTCTTTGCCCGAGAGAAAGTAGAAACAGGCTATATTCCCGCGGTAGCGGATAGGAAGGATAGGTTGGGGCAAGGTAGCGGGGGCGAGGGTGGAGTCCAGATGTTGAGCGGCGGCCCAGGCGAGAGAGGGCTCAAAGCCGCTGGGAGATGCATAATACAAGCGCGTATAGCGAATGATTCGCCCTCCGAGCTGTTCTTGATACAGGAGGTTGGCGAAGGCTTTTCGGGGGCAGCTGGCAAAGAAAGTATCACTGACAGATTGAGCGGATTGATTTTGGGGGTTAGCGGCATCCCCCATATCTGCAGGGAGATAAAGCGGTATGAGGGCAGTAACTTGGCAGAGGGTTTCTCGGAGGAGGCTATCTTGGATGGAATCTTGACGGTGCGAAAAGTACACATCCATAGCAATAACCCGCGGTTTTTGGGCGGCGATCTTTTGGAGGAGTAGGGCTATTTGCTGGCGGGAAAGTTGTCCCACATCCACAATGACGATGTTGGTATCGGGTGCGCAAGGTGTTTCGGCCTTCTGGAAAAGGTCCATCCACTGCCAGGGCCAGTAGGTGGGCGGCCATAGGGTAAGAACCCCATAGAGAGAGAGTCCTGTGAGGGCCAGGCGCCAGAACCAGCGAGTGAGGGTACTGACCCTCATAACGTGAGAGCTTGGCGGTAGCGGCGCAACGTCTCCGCAATACCGAGGTGGAGAGCGTCGGCGATGAGGGCATGACCTATGGAGACTTCGGCGAGGTTAGGAAGGTGCTGACGAAGGAAACGAAGATTCTCTAAGTTGAGGTCGTGGCCGGCGTGGAGGCGTAGGCCTATGTCGGCGGCTCTCTGGGCCGCCGCCTCATAAGGCCGAATGGCCTGCTCAGGGCTTATAAGGTAGTTTTTCGCATAAGGTCCCGTGTATAGTTCTACGGCATCGGCGCCCACCTCTTTGGCGGCCTCTACCTGCGTGGGGACGGGGTCAATGAAAAGGCTCACCCGAGTAGGAATGGCTTTGAGCCGCTCTATCACTTCTCTAAGCATGGCCTGATGTGTCGGAATATCCCACCCGTGATCCGAGGTGAGCGCGTCAGGTGGGTCGGGTACGAGGGTGACTTGCGCCGGACAAACCCTCTCCACCAACTCTAAGAAGGCCGGGGTGGGATAACCCTCTACATTTAGCTCCACGCCCAAAGCATCCCGCAGCGCATACACATCCGCAATCCGAATATGCCGACCATCGGGCCGGGGATGCACCGTGATTCCATCAGCGCCCAGCTGCTCGCAGGTACGCGCAAAGGCTACAACATCCGGAGTGTTTCCTCCGCGGCTATTGCGTAAGAGGGCTACTTTATTGACATTGACGCTGAGGCGGGTCATTCGGGAACATCAATGAAGTCCAGCGGATAATCCACCACGACTTTCCAAGGCAGGCCAGCCGCAGGCAACCGCTCCAAAAGCGGGTCAGGGTCTAACTGTTCCACATTCCAGACACCAGGCTTTTCCCAGACACCCGTCACCATCAGCTCGGCGGCCACCGCAGGAGGAACCCCTGCCGTATAGGCTATTGCCTGGGAGCCACAGTCCGCATACGCCCACTCATGACGAATGTTCGTGTAAATAAACAGGGTGCGCGGCTTGCCTTGATACACACCCCGCAGCTGAACGCCAATAGACACCCACCCCTTGTAATCCGGCGCCAGTGTTGCTGGGTCCGGCAAAAGTTTCTGTAAAAACTTAATCGGCACGACCGGATGACCCTCATAATCAATCGGGTCTATCCTCGTCAGACCTACATTCATAAAGGCCCGCAAGTGCATAAGATAACTATCCGAAAAAGTCATCCAGAACCGAGCTCGCCGCAGCGTTGGAAAGTGCTTCACCAGAGACTCCAACTCTTCGTGAAAGATCAAATAGGCTTTTCGGACGCCGATTTCGGGGAACTTCACATCTTGGGAAACGGAGAGGGGGGGAACTTCTATCAGCTTGCCGTTTTCGTAGTAGCGGCCAGGTTGCGTGATTTCGCGGAGGTTGATTTCCAGATTGAAGTTTGTAGCGAAGGGGCGGCCGTGTTGGCCTGCATTGCAGTCTACAATGTCTAAGTAGTGGATTTCGTCAAAGTAGTGTTTAGCAGCGTACGCGACAAAGGCGTTGGTGATGCCGGGGTCAAAACCGATACCTAATACAGCCATGATACCCGCTTTTTCAAAGGATTCGTGGTATTTCCACTGGTAGCTATACTCGTAGAGAGGGCGGTCGGGGGGTTCGTAGGAGGCGGTGTCTAAGTAATCTACGCCGGCTTGCAAGCAAGCCTCCATGAGGGGCAGGTCCTGGTAGGGGAGTGCGAGGTTGAGAAGGAGGGCGGGCTTGTGTTTTTGGAGGAGGGCGATGGTGGCTTGGACATCGTCGGCGTTTAGGGCTTCCGGAATGATACGGGCCTGAGGATGCTTTTCGGTGAGTTTTTGGCATTTGGTGACGTTTCGGCTGGCGACGACGATTTCAGGGAAGAGGTCGGGGCGCTGAGCGAGCTTGCAGACCGTAACGGCGCCGACGGCCCCGGCCCCCACTACCATCACCTTGGGCATAGCGCAAAGGTAAGAAGCCCAAGCGGTTAGGGCACATGCGTATTGCGACGAGTAAGGTAGCGGTGGTCTATTCTGAGTTTGTTTTAGGCATGCGGAAAAGAGGGATGAGTAGCGCCTGTTTTGCTTTTGGGAGTATATCTTTGGAGCGGTTTGCCGCATACCTTTGTGGGGTGTCCATGGAGGAGGTACGTGCAGGTGCCGAACGCCTGCGAAAAGTTTATCAAGAGCTGCGCAAGAGTCTCTCGCCTGTGATTGTAGGGCAGGAGGAGCCGCTGCACTTTCTGACGCTAAGTTTATTTGCTGGGGGGCATGCTTTGCTCATTGGGCCGCCGGGTGTGGCCAAAACCCTCATGGTCAGCTCGCTCGCTGGGGCTATGGGGCTGTCTTTTCATCGGATTCAGTTTACGCCTGACCTGATGCCGGCGGATATTTTGGGCACAGAGCTTTTGCAAATAGACCCTGAGACAGGGCAGCGCTATTTCCGATTTAGTCCGGGGCCGATTTTTGCGCACATTATCTTAGCTGACGAGATCAATAGGGCTTCTCCTAAGACGCAGTCAGCTCTTCTGGAAGCCATGCAGGAGCGGGCGGTATCGGTAGCGGGGCAAACCCATCCCCTGCCTAAGCCCTTCTTCGTATTAGCTACGCAGAATCCCATTGAGCAAGAGGGCACTTACCCCCTTCCCGAAGCTCAGTTAGACCGCTTTATGTTTGCCATCTTCGTCTCCTATCCTAAGTATGAAGAGGAGATAGAGATTGTTCGTCGCACGACAGCGCCCTGGGATCCGCAGGTAGAGCCGCTCCTCTCTGCGGAGGACATACTAACCTATCAGCGCTTTGTGCGGCAGATGCCGGTGGCAGATAATGTCATTCGCTACGCCGTAGAGCTGGTGCGGCGCACCCGCCCACAAGAGAATACCGACGATTCCTTCATCCGGGAGAATGTGAGCTGGGGGATTGGGCCCCGTGGAGCGCAGTTTTTGATTTTAGCGGCTAAGGCCCACGCACTACTTTCCGGCAAGTATGCCCCTGATGTGGAGGATGTGCAGGCCATTGCAGTTCCTACGTTGCGACATCGGATGGTGCTCTCTTACCAGGCAGAAGCCGAGGGAATCACCCCCGACCAAATCATTCGCTATCTAATGGAAAAGCGGCTGGCCGTGGTATGAACTATTACTTAGCCATAGACGAAGGCACCAGTTCGGCCCGAGCTATCGTCTTTTCAGAAAGGGGGGAAATCTTATCGGTAGGACGGCGGGGATTTAGTTTGTATTATCCTCAGCCGGGGTGGGTAGAGCAAGAGCCGGAGGAGATTTGGCAAGCTCAGTATGAGGCGGTTCATGAGGCGCTTCAGGGGGCGGGGTTGAGGCCGCAGCGGATAAGGGCGGTGGGTATTACGAACCAGCGAGAGACTATCGTGGCTTGGGATAAGCGAACAGGGCGGCCACTTTATCGGGCTATCGTATGGCAGGACCGCCGCACAGCCGACCGCTGTAACGCTCTCAAAACCCATGAACCCATCATCCGTCAAAAAACGGGCCTCGTCATAGACCCTTATTTCTCCGCCACTAAAATAGAGTGGCTTCTAAGGGAGGGCGGTGTCCCTCCTACCGCCGCCTTTGGCACCATAGATAGCTGGCTCCTCTACAAGCTGTGTAGCCTGCATGCCACCGATGTATCTAACGCTTCCCGAACCCTGCTTTACAACCTGCATACGCATAGCTGGGATGGGGAGCTTTTAGGTCTTTTTGGGGTCTCGGAGGAGAGCCTTCCAGTTATTTATCCTAGTGGGGCGTACTATGGGGAGACGACCGTATGGGGCGGCAAAATGCCGATATGGGGGGTGATTGGGGATCAGCAGGCGGCCCTGTATGGGCACGGTTGTCACCTTCCAGGCCAGGCCAAAAACACTTATGGCACAGGCTGCTTCCTGCTAAAAAATGTCGGTGCGGTGCCGACCTTGCCTCCGGAGGGGCTTCTGCTAACGGTGGCATGGCAGGTGGGGCAGGGAGAAGTAATTTATGCGTGGGAGGGGGCAGTATTTAGTGCAGCTGCCGCCCTTCAATGGCTGGAAAAAATAGGTCTCCTTCAGGACTATGCTGAGCTGGATACGCTGCAGGGACCGGGGCGAGAAGTATTTTTTGTGCCGGCTTTTACGGGGCTGGGGGCGCCTTATTGGGATCCTTATGCGCGGGGGCTCATCATTGGTCTGACTCGGGACACGGAAGTTAGAGACCTTCTTTTAGCGGGATTGGAGGCCATGGCGTATCAGAGTGCGGAGGTGCTGGAGCTAATGGGTTCTATTTCGGAGCTGCGGGTGGATGGAGGCGTGAGTGTGAATCCCTATTTGATGCAGTTTCAGGCGGATGTGGCGGGTGTGGAGGTGGTTCGGGCGGGGCATGCGGAGGTGACGGCGTGGGGGACGGCTTCCTTGGCGGCTCATGCGGCGGGTCTTCCGGCTCCTGCGCTGGCTGAGGCAAGTCGTTTTTTGCCCCGACCTCAAGCTACCCATCGCTTAGAGCGCTGGGAAGCCGCCGTCGCTCGAGCTATGCGATGGGCCCAAGCATAGCCCCCTCTCCCTTACATTTGTATAATGGCTGAAAATACCTTTTGGAAAAGTCTTTTTCGCACGAAGGCGATTGAGGCCTATCAGCGGGAAAGTCAAGAAAGTGGCCTTCGGCGGGCGCTGGGCCGTTGGGCACTGGTATCGCTGGGTATTGGCGCGATTATTGGGGGGGGTATATTTACGCTGACGGGCGTGGCCGCTAAAAACTATGCTGGCCCTGCCATGGCCCTTTCGTTTGTAATAGCTGGTTTTGCTTGTCTTTTGGCTGCGCTGGCTTATGCGGAGTTTGCCAGTATCGTGCCCGTGGAAGGTTCCGCCTACGCCTACTCGTATGCCACCGTAGGAGAGCTCATTGCCTGGTTTATCGGCTGGAACCTCATCTTAGAGTACATGATGGGAGCAACGACGGTAGCGGTAGCTTGGAGTGGCTATTTTGAAAAGCTTTTGCACCTTTTCGGCGCTGAGATACCTAAATATCTCACGAATGATCCCTTCACCTATGGCAACCTCTTAGGCCATAAAGGCCCTGCTCTCGCCTTTAATCTCCCAGGCTTTTTGATTGCGTGGGGGGTGACGGGCATTCTCCTGCGAGGTATCAAGGAAACCGCCAGCACTAATAACCTCATCGTGGCCCTCAAAGTCGGCGCCGTACTGTTTGTGATTATTGCAGGTGCCTTCTTCATCAATCCCGACAACTGGCACCCTTTTATTCCGGAACCTATCCGGGACGAAAGTGGAAACATCCATTATGGGTGGTCTGGGATTTTCACGGCGGCGACTATTGTATTTTTTGCTTATATCGGGTTTGATGCGGTTTCTACGCAGGCGGGGGAAGCTGTCAATCCCCGAAAGGATGTTCCTTTTGCGATTGTGGCTTCTTTGCTGATTACGACGCTGTTATATATTTGGGTTTCGGTGGTTTTGACGGGGATGGTGAGTTACAAGGAGTTGGATGAGCGGGCGCCGGTGGCGTCGGCGTTTGCGGGGGCTGGCGTGGGGTGGGCTACTTATATTATTACTATTGCGGCGACGGCGGGGCTTATCTCTGTGATGATGGTCATGCTTTTGGGGCAGACTCGGGTGTTCTTAGCCATGGCTAAGGACGGACTTTTGCCGAAGGGTATCTTCGGTTATATCCACCCTATATATAAGACGCCTTTTCGCAGTACGCTTTTGGTGGGGGCTATTATGTCTGTGGTGGCTGGGCTTGTTCCCATTGCAAATGTATCTGAGCTGACCAGTTTGGGGACGCTTTTGGCGTTTACGCTGGTGTCGTTATCGGTGTTTATTCTGCGCTTACGGAGGCCTGATTTAGAGCGGCCCTACAAGGCGCCCTTGTGGCCTTTAGTTTCGCTGGGTGGGGTGGCGGTCAATATCTTCCTCATTGCGCAAGCCCGCAAGGAGAACCTTCGGGCCTTTGCCATATGGGCCGTTGTAGGCCTGCTGGTATACTTTCTCTATAGTTACCGTCGCAGTGCCTTAGTCCAAAGGCAAGAGCAAAAACCTAATAGTTAGGTTCTTCTAGGAGGAGCAGGCGGTTGGAGTAGTCTGAACCGATGTCGGGGGGCATGCTTCCTAGCGTTGCATGTTCCTCTCTACTTTTGCCCCATGCATTTCCCCGAAGACCTTCTCTATACCCGAGAGCACGAATGGCTGCGCCGCCTAAGCGACGATGAGGCCTTAGTAGGCATTACGGACTTTGCCCAGCACGAGCTGGGGGATATTGTCTTTGTAGATATTCCCACAGTAGGTCAATCTTTGAGTGCTGGGGCTGTCTTTGGCTCAGTGGAGGCCGTCAAAACTGTTTCCGACTTGTACCTCCCCGTCTCTGCCACCATCTTAGAGAAAAACCCCCTTTTGCAGGACCACCCCGAAAAAGTCAATCAAGACCCCTACGGAGAGGGCTGGATGATCCGAATCCGCATAGAAAAGCCCGAGGAGCTCGAGCAACTCTTATCGGCGGAAGCTTATAGAGCCCTCATCGCTCAATAGGCAAGGGGACTGCAGACTAATTCTCAGGAGCTAATACCATTTGCAATCAAGAACCTTCTGAATGGGGGGAGAGGTTTTGGCGGCGGCCAGCGCCCAAAGGGAAAGTTTATAATGGGAAATGGTATAAGCCGCCTCTAAGCTAAAAGAGGGTGGGCTAAGGTCTCATTAGCCCTGCTTAGCCCGTACTCAGGGGGGTGGGTGCTGCTGAGAGCTGGTTATCTGGTGGTGGAGTTTAGCCCAAGTACTGCTGGAGCGGCTCTATGACGGCTTTGTTGCTACGGAGTTTGCGAATGGCTTTTTCTTTGATTTGGCGGACGCGCTCGCGGGTAAGGCCCAGCTTTTCAGCGATTTCTTCCAAGGTCATGGGATATCGCTGGTCGATTCCGAAGTGCATGCGCAGGATTTGGGCTTCTCGCTCCTCTAAGGTAGCTAAGGCTTTAGCCACTTCCTGTTTGAGGCTTTCCTGCATGAGGACTTGGTCGGGTTGGGGCATTTCGGTATCTTCCAGCACCTCAATGAAGCGGGTTTCTTCACCGGGTGCTATAGGGGAGTCCAACGAAACATGAGGCCCCGCTTGCCGAAGGATTTCGGCGATCTCTTCGGGGGTATGGGTTCCCTCCATGGCTTCGGCTATCTCTTCGGGTGAAGGTTCTCGTTCGTACTCCTGCTCTAAGCGCGCCAGCACTTTGTTTATTTTATTGAGGGCGCCTACGCGGTTGAGTGGGAGGCGCACGATGCGGCTTTGTTCTGCTAAGGCCTGGAGGATGCTTTGCCGGATCCACCACACGGCATAGGAGATAAACTTGAACCCCCGGGTTTCGTCGAAGCGGCGGGCGGCCTTGATAAGGCCTAAGTTGCCTTCACTGATAAGATCGGTGAGGGGAAGACCCTGATTTTGGTACTGCTTAGCTACGGACACGACGAAGCGGAGGTTAGCTTTGACGAGTTTTTCCAGGGCTTCTTCGTCGCCTTGTCGGATTCGGCGGGCTAACTCCGCTTCTTCATCAACCGAGATGAGCGGGACTTTCCCGATCTCTTGCAGGTACTTGTCCAGCGACTGGGACTCTCGGTTGGTGATCTGTTTCTGGATTTTGAGCTGACGCATCGCCATAGGCGGTGCAAAGAAACAAAAAGTTTTGCACTATTGTTCCCTTGACTTCTCTAAAGGGAGAGGTCTCAGCGGGAGGGGATACCTTAGGGCTTAGGGGTAGCGGGTCGGATGAGTTTGCCTTCGGGCGTGGCTAAGTAGTCGGGGATGCTATCCAGCTGATACCGACGCTGGTCGGACTGACAATCCACATCAATCTTGAATTCGGTATAGAAGATCATGGGGAGCGGCACGGGCTTATAGCGGAGGCCTTGAAGGACTTTGGGCGTGACTTCGGCCACTTTGGGGGAGTTTGCGGCTAAGATGCGGTATCCGCGCACTCGGCCATTTTGGTCTATGGCGATTTCCAGCAGGACGTGGACGAGTCCGCAGACGTTATTATCCCGATAGGCTTTTTTGAGATAGAGGGCTTTGGCGATAGGGCCGTTGATGTAGTCGGGTTCCATGTAGCGGGGGCCTGTGGTATTGAGGTGGGAGCCGAGGTGCTGATCTGGGGGTCGTTTTTCGCCTGTACTTTGGTATTGTTTAGGGATTTGGACTTGGAGGGGCTTAGGGACGGTGTCGGTGGGGAGTGGGCCCACTATGGCGGGTGGGCGAGGCTCTCCGGGCGAGGAGGGAGGTGGGGGGCCTGGCTGAGAGACTCTTCTAGTGGGCTCGGTGGGGGCTTTGGGTTGGGCAGGGGCTGGTTTGGGTTTGGGCGCAGGCTGGGGCTTAGGGGCCTCTGCCATGCGGGTTTGTTCGGAGGTTTTAGGTTCTGTTTGACCCGGAAGGGGTGGGGTAGGTGGGATGGGTTTGACTTCGGGCTGCTGCGCATCCGAAGGCGCAGGCTTAGGCTCTTCTTTTTTTGTGGGGGCAGGCGTAGGGGTTTCTGGGGCTTGAGCGGTTTCAGTGGGCTTAGGTCCTTCGGGTTTCTGAGGAGGCGCCGATGCTACGGGTGCACCAGGAGCAGGAATGGGTTTATACACGTTGTCGCTCTCCGTCCCCTTACATTCCAGGCTAAACCGAAACTCATAATATACTGTGCGCGTACCTTGAAAACCCTCGGCTTTCCATCGGAGGGGGCGGAGGATATCTATTACGGACTTCTTATAGCAATCATTGCGGCCCGTCATGGGGCGCACACTTTCCAGAGTCCCTTCGGGCGTGATGCGCAGCTCCACATAAATCCCGTCTATCCCACAGCAGGTACTATGAGATTGGAGCTGAGCTGTTACATAATCCGTCAAGGTCGTTCGCCCATCCTCAAATAAAAATGTAGCCGGATCCACCCGATACTTTGCAATATCTACCCCTTGTGCCCACAGAATGCTTATAACGAGAGTGAGGCGAAAAGCCATGCAGCAAAGGTAGCTTTTTTCTCCCTAACTTTGGGCTATGCTTACCAGTCGTGCCTTTTGGGAAGGAATTGGGGGCTTAGCCTATGCTTTTGTTACCGCTGATGGCATTATCGCAAAAGAAGAGCTGAGCACCTTTGCCAATGCCTTAGAAGAGTATTTCCAGAAAATCCCTACCAACTTTCCTCAAAGGGCTCGGAGTATGTTCGAGCTCTTTGTCCATCTCAACTATGAACCCGAAAAAGCCTATCAGGAGAGCATCCAAAAGCTATCCCAAGTCAAAGGAGAAGTGCGTCATTACCGGTTTGACATTTTGGATACCTTCCGAGAAGTCATTCGCTCTGATGGGAAAGTTCATCCCTATGAAGAAACCTTTCTCACTCAGTTAGACCGAGACCTGGCTCGTATTGCGGAATGAGGTACTTTCTCGTCGTCTCCAAAATCCCCGAAGGCAAAAGCGAACTAAGCTGGGTCCTGGACGAAAGCCTTTTTGAGGCTATTGGAGCTAATTATGACATAGAACAGCTGCGGGGCGTACTGCTGGTACATTTGCAGCGAGATGACCAGTATTTACGGCTGGAGCTCCTGGTGGAAGGGGAAGCGACGGTTCCTTGCGACCGCTGCTTGAGGCCCATTTCGCTCCCTTTTTCTGCCAAGCATCAGCAGGTGTATGCGCTTACTTCCCGTTATACTCAGCCCGAAGGGGTGGAGGAATTTTATGTTTTAGGGCCGCGGGAAGATCGCATAGACCTTACCCAGGCCGCTTATGATTATGTTTGTTTGGCGCTGCCTCTGAAGCGGGTGCGCCCCACCTGTCCAGACGAATACTGCCCTCCCTATATTCAGGAGCTTCTTCATTTAGACCCCCCTGAAAGCTAAAAAGCTCTTACCTTTGCCTCGCTATGGCCAACCCTAAGCGACGACACTCCAAAAGCCGCCGAGACAAACGACGAACGCACCACAAGCTTCCAACCCCCGCCTACTACATTGACCCCCAAAGCGGTGAACCCACCCTTTTGCACCGAGTCAATCTCCAGAGCGGTTATTACCGAGGCAAGAAAGTCCTGGCTACCCCCGAGGACGAAGCCTAATGCGCATAGGCATAGACACAATGGGGGGTGACTTTATCCCCCAAAATCCCCTCCAAGGCGTAGCTCTGGCCCTCCCAGCCTTGCCTTCCGAAGTAGAAATTGTCTTAATAGGGGAACCCGAGCTTCTCAAGAGGGAAGCGCCCTGTTATGGCATAACTCTCAACGGACAAGTGTACGTTCTGCCTGCCTCTCAGGTCATCGGCATGGAAGAAAACCCCGCCCGGGCTGTCGTCCAAAAATCCGATTCTACTATCAATGTCGGCATCCAGGCCATCAAGGAAGGCCAAATAGATGCCTTCATCAGTGCTGGCAATACGGGCGCTGTCGTAGCCGCCTCCGTCCTTAAACTCGGCAACCTCCCGGGCGTTTCTCGCCCCACCCTCGGCGCCTTCTACCCTTACGGCGACAATCACTACTCCCTCATCTGCGATGTGGGCGCCAATGTAGACTGCAAACCCGAACACCTAGTGCAGTTTGCCCTCTTAGGAACCGTCTACATGCGGGCTGTAATGGGCATCCCCAATCCCCGCGTCGCCCTCCTCAACATCGGCGAAGAACCCTCCAAAGGCAACCTCCTCGCCCAACAAGCCTACGCCCTGCTCCAAGAAAATCCCTACATTCATTTCGTCGGAAACGCCGAGGGTCGCGTCCTCCCCAAGGGGTTCGCCGATGTATATGTTACCGACGGCTTCGTGGGCAATATCCTGCTCAAATTCGGAGAATCCCTATACGAACTCCTGCGAGAAAAAGTCCCCCCTAATCCCGTCTTAGAACGGCTCAACTACGAAAATATTGGCGGCCTCCCTTTCTTGGGGACCCGAGGAAATATTATAATCGGGCATGGCATTTCCTCCCCCAAGGCCTTCCGCAATATGATTTTCCGAGCCCTTGCGATTGCGAAAGCTAATCTTAGCGAACGGATAGCGGAGGCTTTCCAGGCGTATGCGTAGGGCGGCTATTACGGCGGTAGGGGCTTATTTACCGCCTCGGCGCCTCACCAATGCCGACTTAGAAAAGCTGGTAGATACTTCCGACCAGTGGATCATGGAGCGAACGGGCATTCGGGAGCGCCGCATCTTGGAACGGGGTAAGGGCTCTGCTTACATGGCCATCCAAGCCGCCCAAGAAGCCCTTAGAAAGCGCCAGGTAGACCCTGCTGAGATTGACCTGGTTATTGTGGCTACGGTTACGCCGGAGCATCCCTTTCCGGCTACAGCTAATATTGTGGCGCATGCGATTGGGGCCCATCGGGCCTGGGGCTTTGATGTAGAAGCGGCGTGCAGCAGCTTCTTGTATGCGCTTAGTGTGGCAGCTGACAGTATTGTCGCCGGCCGAGTCCAAAAAGCCCTCGTGATTGGCAGCGATAAAATGTCTGCCATCATAGACTACACGGATCGGGCCACCTGCGTTATTTTCGGCGATGGGGCAGGAGGCGTGCTCTTGGAACCTACTGACGAAGAGGTGGGTATTATGGATTACCTCCATCAGGCTGACGGGAGTGGATGCGACTTCCTTCACATGAAAGCCGGCGGCAGTGTCCTACCCGCCTCCCTCCGAACCGTACGAAACCGCCTCCATTATGTCTATCAAGAAGGACGCCAGGTCTTCAAACACGCCGTGGTCCAAATGGCCGCGATATCCGAAGCCCTTATGAACAAACATAGGCTCACCCCCGACGATATCGCCTTCTTCGTGCCCCATCAGGCTAACCGCCGCATCATTGAAGCAGCCGCCCAACGTCTCGGCCTCCCCTTAGAAAAAGTCATGATCAACATTGACCGCTACGGAAACACGACCTCTGCAACCCTGCCGCTATGCCTCTACGACTACGAATCCCAACTCAAAAAAGGCGACAACCTCATTCTCGCCACCTTTGGCGGTGGTTTCACCTGGGGGGCGCTCTGGCTACGCTGGGCCTACTAACGAGCTGCCACTGGGATACTGATGAGAACTACCACCCCATTCGCATAGGTACTTATTTGTGGGCGGACTCCGTCTTGTACTTTTTACCCGCAGAGACGGGTAGCCTGATACCCCTCCAGAAAGCTCGCACCTTGGCTTCGGATGGACAAAATATCGCTGCTCTCTCTTGGGAGGGTACTTCCTTGTCTTATTATGTCCCTGGCAGCACCTCGCCCAATAAAGTGCTCTCATTGCCGGCCCCTTGTCAGGCCCTTGCGCCTATCCCGGAGGCCGCAGGCTTCCTTCTCGGGGGTCCCGCAGGCCTGTGGGCCGTCTCTCCAGACCACCGTCTCAAAGCCCTGGACACCACCCCGACCCTCAGCCTGCTGGCACATACCAGCTTCATCCTGTCTCAGACCTCCCCCACCACTCTCCTCGCCCGCACAGCCCAGCCCCCCCATCTCCCTCTTAGCCGCACCGACCTCCCCACCTCGCTCCAAACATGGTGGGTAGAAAATCCTACCTCAAGTGCAGGCACCTTTCGCTACCGGGACACCCTCTATGCCTTCACCTATCAAAGTAGCAGTCGGCTCTTTAACGTGGATACCAGTCGCCCGGTGTCTTTCTTGGAAAAAGCCGCCTCCCCTTATTTAGCCGCCCGTTGGGGCACCGAATACCTCGGCACCCTCACCTTATCCTCTCAGGGCATCCTCGCTCCTCTCAATTTATCCCGGGTTCAGAGCTTTGCCGTGGATTTTTTAGGGGGGCACCTGTATTATGTACGTTCGGACACCCTCTGGGAGAGCAACCTTCACACAGGTGCGACACAGCTGCGCGCGGCACCCTTCCCCGCAGCCAAACTAAAAGTGATTGGAATTTACTCTCAGGGACGAGCTAAAATAACCAGCAGATAGGGCTTCTTATGGCTTCTTACGCCGCTCATGACCCAGCGAGTGAGGGTATACTGCCTTCCCACGGGCCATAGATAAATTTGGTTTGGACGAGGGCGCAGGGCCGTAAGGACTTCTTGAACGGGGATCGTAACATCTACCATGACGGAGTCGCCCCCAAAATCGCCAATCCCCCACGAAGCTGTGGCGGCTTCTGCCGTTGTGTCTGCGTAGCAGGCTACCCCGGCCACCCTCGGATAAAAAGCGGAGTAAGCTCCTTGATATCCCTCCGCTGGATGCAAGATGAGGCGCGCGCTGAGGACGGGTGCCCTAAATAGCCGTTCCCACCCCACCATACCCAATCGTACGCCCACAGGGAGCCCTCCAGCCAGCAGTAGCTTTTGTTGGACTATCGTAGAGTCTGTCTGTAAAGAATCCCGCAAGACAGGCACGCCTCCTACAACGCCCTGCCGCCTGAGGTTATACGCCCATACGCAAGTGTCCGTGATAGCAAAGCTATACTGCTGGGGTACCTCCTGCCCCTGAATCCGCTCCCGATAGTATATCCGCAAAGCGGTCTGCGGACTGCGAGGGAAAATCGTATAAATCGCCCCGTTACCTACCGAGTTCGGAGCCTCTGCTTTGATAAGTAGACCCGGAAAGGCCGAGGCGAATGCGCTTTGATTCGCTAAGGCGGCCTCTGGCAAAGTCAAAATATATCGGCCTAAGGCTGTGTCCAAGCGAAATCTTTTTGCCCCAGGGGAGAATGTCTCGTACCGAAGCGTATCGTACCCGGGTAGAACCAACTGCTGCCCATCCCCGCCGAAGGTCGTTGTGGTGGTGTATCCTTGTCCTGCGGTAAGCGGCTGCGTGAGCCGCTCTACTTGCACTCGGAGAGGTATGCCTATATTGCCGTAAGAGCTGGCTATGAAAAGTTCCAGTACGACGGAATCTATACCTACCAGAGCATCAATATAGAATCGCACATTTTCTCCGCCTAAGGCGAACTGGGTTGCCCATTGTGCGGAAAGCTGTCCAATAAGCGTATCTATGGTTTCCCCTACAAACACAAATGGAGCTCGCTCCGTAGAAGGCTCGGGCAAGAATATTGGCGTTGCCGAGGATACCTGAAGCGTCTCTACTACCGTAGCCGGCGGCGGATAAAGTTCCTCTCCCATGCGCTGAGGATTCCGACAGGCAGAAAACAAAAGAAGAACGACTGCCCCGATACCTACCCGCCTTCCTACTGAATATTGGGATGCGGATGGGCCTGATAGCTTCTTACAGAGGGGGCTTCTTTCTCGGATTCTTGACGCAAGGCCAAGGCCTAATCGCCTATACATGAAAATCCTCTGAGAGGGCGAAGGTACGCTTTGGAGTCTGCTTAGGCGGACTGGGCAGGCGCTCGGTTCAAAAGCTGGGAGTAGCAGGCGCTCCAGCTTTCCGCGGAAAGGCCGTTGCCTTCTATGTTTGCGCAGGATTGACCGACCTCAACAAGGGAGTCGTAGGATTTTCCCGCCAGCACGGAGAAAACCTCGGGAATGTAGTTATCCCATTTCGCTTTTTCGGGAAAAGTAGGCGAGAAGAAGGCGCCCGGTACAGAGGTATAGTTCGTGAATAGCAGTTGGGTTTTACCCAGCTGTGGGTCTCCCCGCAAAAGGTGCCGGATATAAACGGCCAATAATCCTGTCATCCAGCCGTTGCAATGAATTACCTGGGGGTACCAGTGGAGCTTTTTGAGTACTTGGATGACCCCTTTGCTGAAAAAGACTATGCGCTCGTCATTGTCGGAGTAAGGGGTGCGGCTCTGCGGCTCATAAAAGGTACCTTTGCGAGCCCAGAACTCATGGTTGTCTAAGAAATACACCTGCGTGCGGGAGCCGGGGATGGAGGCTACTTTGACATTGAGGGCGTAGTCCATCGTTCCTACCCGAATCGTGATTCCGGAGAGCCGCTTGACTTCGTGGAGGCGCCAGCGCCGATCGTCAATTAGCCCATATTTGGGCATGAAGATACGCACTTCGTAGTCGTTGTGTAAGCGGCCGGGCATTTCGGCCACCAGCTGGGCCGCTGGCGTCTCCTCCCAGAACGGAGCACATTCCGTCGTCGCTATGAGGATTCGCGGTTTCTCCTGCCACATCATCATAGAAGCCCTTTCACGGCAAAGTTACGGAAATTTCGGGAACTTTGGGCATGCTGAAAACCCAGTCTTATACGGAGCTCATGCGGGCATATCGGCTCTTTTCGGCAATAAGTGAGATGGCTCGTCTATACGATGAGCACCGGGATATTTGCAAGTATGTTCATTCCACTTCGCGTGGTCACGAAGCCATTCAGGTGGCGGTGGGGGAGCGGTTGCGCCCCATAGACTTTGTATATCCTTATTATCGGGATGAAGGGCTGCTTTTGGCAATGGGATTTTCGCCGAGGGAGCTGATGCTTCAGCTGCTGGCGAAGCGGGATGATCCTTTTTCGGGAGGGCGTACTTATTATAATCACGCGAGCTACCGGGGTCCTGATTATCCGCAGATTCCGCATCAATCTTCGGCTACGGGGATGCAGGCGATTCCGGCGACGGGGGCCGCCCATGGTTTAGCTTACCAGCGCCAGCAAGGCCTACGCAATGATGACGCTATCGTCGTGTGCAGCTTAGGCGATGGAGCGCTCACTGAAGGCGAAGTCGCCGAAGCCTTCCAAATGGCTGTGCTAAAAAAACTCCCCATCCTTTACCTCGTCCAGGATAACGGCTGGGCTATTTCGGCTTCGGCTGATGAGCTGCGGGCCATGGATGCGCCTATATATGCTCAGGGCTTTCCGGGGCTGAGACTTTTTGTGGTGGAGGAGGGTTATGATTATTTGGCTTGCTGTGAGGCTGCGGAAGCGGCCCTGAGTTATGTGCGGGCGGGGCATGGTCCGGCCATGCTTTATGCTAAAGTTCCGCTCATTGGTCACCACACTTCGGGCGTACGCCGAGAATGGTATCGGCCTCCCGAAGATTTGGCGGCTGCTCAGGCTTTAGACCCCCGTCTCCACCTGCGTGCCTACCTCCAAAAGCAGTTTCCGGACCTTGACCTCGCCGCCATAGACGCCGAGGTCAAAGCCGACATAGAGAAAACTTTCTGGGAGGTGGTTTCGGCGCCGGAGCCCGACCCTGCCTCCATCACCCAGCATGTGTATGCACCCACTCTGATCACGGAGGAGCGAGGCCAGCGCTGCCCGGCTGGCGCACCCGAAACCCTCATGGTAGATGCGGCCCTCCATGCTGTGGAGGAGATTCTGGCCGCCCATCCTGAAGCGCTCTTCTACGGGCAGGATGTGGGACGCCGACTGGGGGGCGTTTTCCGAGAGGCCGCCACCCTCGCCCAAAAATTCGGCGACGCCCGCGTCTTCAATACCCCCATCCAAGAAGCCTACATCATTGGCAGCACCGTCGGCATGGCCGCCGTAGGTTGCCGCCCCATCGTAGAAATCCAGTTCGCCGACTACATCTGGCCCGGCCTCAATCAGCTCTTTACCGAACTGAGCCGCGCCCACTATCTTTCTAACGGCAAGTGGGAAGTGCCTGTGGTCATTCGGGTGCCGTGTGGAGCTTACCTTGGAGGCGGACCTTACCACTCTTCCAGCGTAGAAAGTGTGCTGACGGCCATTCGGGGCATCAAGGTCGTCTACCCCTCCAATGCCGCCGACATGAAGGGCCTTCTCAAAGCCGCCTTTTACGACCCTAATCCCGTCGTAGTCTTAGAGCACAAGGGACTCTACTGGTCTAAGGTGCCCGGCACCCGCCGAGCTAAAACGCCCGAACCCAGCCCCGACTATGTCGTTCCCATCGGCAAAGCCCGCTGGGAAAAAACCGCCACCGCCGACCCCGCCTTGCTCATCATCAGCTACGGAATGGGCGTACATTGGGCCTGGATCGCCGCCGAAAAGTACCCAGACGCCGTAGCCATTTTAGACCTGAGGTCGCTGGTGCCGCTGGATTACGAAATGATAGCCGAAGGCGTGCGCCAATACCATCGGGTGCTCATCCTAACAGAAGAACCGCCCGCACATAGCTTTGCCCAGGCGCTGGCCGGATGGATCGCAGGCAATCTCTTTGAGGCGCTGGATGCCCCACCTCTCGTCGTCGGCAGTCAGGAAGTCCCAGCCGTCCCTCTCAATATAGGTTTAGAAAAAGCCTATCTCCCTTCGCCCGAGACCATCCTCGCCACCGTGGAAAAGCTTTTGAGATACTAAACTATGTCCCAAATAACGATTCGTTGTGCGGGGTGTGGGGCGGCGGTGCGCTATGACCCTGCTTCGGAAAGCCTCAAATGCCCTTATTGTGGGCATGGGGAGGTATTGCCCACCACGCAAAGCCGCATTCAAGAGATACCGCTTCTGGAAGCTATTGAGCAAGTCCAGCTCCCTAAAAAGGCCATAGATCATCATCGGGTGCTGAATTGTCAGAGCTGCGGGGCTGCGATCGCCTATGATGAACGGCGCGTGGCTCGGCGATGCGACTTTTGTGGAGCGGAAACGGTGGGCGAAGCCCTTTTAGCCGAAGAGCCCATACAGCCGCAGGGCGTACTGCCGTTTCGCATTATCCCCGAAGAAGCCCAAAAAGCCTTTCAGGTATGGCTGAAAAATCTCTGGTTTGCCCCCTCAGACCTCACTCAAAAAACCCGCGTAGAGGAGCTCAAGGGCGTCTATTTACCCCTCTGGACCTTTGATGCGCATGCACACGCCACCTGGCAGGCAGTACCAGGCTACTACCGAACCCGTACAGAATCCTACTACAATCCCCAGACCCGCCGCCACGAGACTCGACAAGTGCAATATGTAGAGTGGGGCTGGCCCGTAAGCGGCAATGTAGAAGAACGTTTTGATGACATCGGGATCTCTGGGCTAAAAAGCCTCCCTCAACGCTATCTAAACGAGGTGGGAGACTTTAGCACAGCAACGGATTTATTGGATTACGATGCGCGCTACTTTTTGGGTTGGGATGTGGCTCTACCCGACAAACCTTTGCCTGACGCGTGGCAAGAGGCCCAGCGCCAGATCCGAGAGAAGGTCGAGGCCTTATGTAAAGCGCAAATCCCTGGAGACACCTATCGGGACTTTTCCATGGAACTGCGGCTTTCGCAAGCAACGACGAAATTGGCCTATGTACCTATCTATATTTTGGCGTATCGGTATTCGGGGAAGCCTTATCGGGTGGTGGTGCATGGCCGCACAGCCGTAGTGGGGGGGGACCGGCCCATCAGCTGGTGGAAGGTAGGCGCCTTGATCGCCCTCATCGGAGCAGGCCTCTACCTCCTGTGGAAGAGCGGCCTCTTAGGCTAATCTCCCAACCAAATGGCAAGCCTTTTGCTATATTTGCCACAGTGCGAAAAATCATCTGGGTAGTATGGGTAGGCCTGCTCTGGGCCAGCTCAGATTCCACGCGCAAGGTCTTTTCGCCTCGGGTTCTTAAAAAGGAGGTTCCTTTTCAGCCGGGTGAAAAACTCGTGTATCGCGTACATTATGGCTGGCTTACTGCTGGCGAAGCCGTCTTCGAGGTTTACCCCAAACTCTACTTAGTCAACGGCCTCATCGCCTATGTCTTCCGCGGCAGTGGGAAAACGGCCTCGGCCTTCGAGTGGTTTTACAAGGTACGAGACTACATGGATACCTATGTAGATACCGCTCAAATGCGCTCTCTCCTGTACTACCGCTATGTCAATGAGGGCGATTTTCACTTCGTAGATACGGTTTACTTTGATTACGAACGGATGGAGGTGCGAGGACGAAAGGGGACCTTCCCTATGACAGATGGCGTCATGGATATGCTCGGAGCGTTTTATTATGCTCGGCGGCTGGATATCCGCTCTATGCCCGACGGAACCGTAGTACCCATCCCGGTATTCTTAGACGACAAAATCTACGACTTAGGCATGAAAATCCTGGGCCGAGAAAAAATAAAGACCGACCTGGGAACCTTTCGATGCATCAAGATTACGCCGCTGGTAGTAGCAGACCGAGTATTTCGGGGAGAAGCCGAAATGATCATGTGGGTAACGGACGACGAAAACCTGATTCCTGTCAAGATCACTTCGCCCGTGATCGTGGGAAGCGTATCAGCGACCTTAATGCGGTATGAGAACCTCAAGTATCCGCTTTCATCCCGCATTAAATGACCTAAGCGCTCCCTCAGGCTCTCCTGCGTGTTCAAATCCCTCTTTTTCTGAGGGCGGCCTTGGATATACTGCTTGCCCTCTTTGGTGGGTAGTTATTCCCAGCGGGAAACCGTTTGGCTCTGGGCAGGACCTGGTCCTCTTTGCCGAAGGTTAGCTATTTACTCGGATTTATGTACCTTTGCGAAGATGTCTAGGCTGTTGGGATTGCTACTGGGGATAGGTTTCCTTACAGCGCAGATGAATCCATGGTATGGGCTTCGGTGCGGTATAAACTGGGGCCAATATCATACGACGGACCAGGGTGACACGCGCTCGCGCGCCTACTGGGGCGGGGGATTCTCAGGCGCTATTGGGACCCAAGTGCCCTTAGATAGGGATAAAATCTGGGCCATTCAAGGCGAAATGAGTATAACGCAGCGCCGAGCCACCGACCGAAATTTTGGATACGATTACCGCTACAATCTCTGGAGCTTAGACTTTACGGCTCTGGGCGTCTGGCGCTGGAATCGTGATTTCGAGGTGTTTTTCCTGGAGACAGGACCTATGTCCAGTGTCTTATTATATGGGAAGTACTGGGAGCGAGATAACCTGAGTGGAAAAATAAAGACCCGAAAGGTGCAGTATGGACGTGGGGGCACTCGCGACCTTCGCCGGGGAGAAATCGCCTGGACTGTGGGGGCGAGCACAGCTTACCTCGTAGGCCCAGGCTACCTTACCCTCGGTATGCGATTCTGGCACGGCATCAACAACCTCGGCGGCGGCCTCTTCCAACGTTGGCATAATTACGGCGTCATGATGCACCTCACCTACTGGTACGACGATAGCCTCCGATAAGAAGACCGAACTCCCCCTCCACCTTCTCCAAAAGGAGGTGGATGACTGGATCCGGGATGTGGGCAAAGGGTACTTTTCGGTGCTCACGAATACGGTTATTCTCATGGAGGAGGTGGGCGAGCTGGCCCGCCTCATAGCCCGCCACTATGGCGACCAATCCTTCAAAGCCGGGGAAAATCCCCACCCCCAAGCCATAGGTGAAGAGATGGCCGATATCCTCTTCGTGCTTTTATGTCTGGCCAATCAGACGGGTATAGACTTACAGGCAGCCTTTGAAAGGAAGTTAGCGCTTAAAACCCGGCGGGATGCGGCTCGGCATGAACAGCGGGCCGCTAAGAGGGATTGGCCTTCCACAGAAGGCTCAGGCCCCCCAGAAACCCCGTTGGCCACAGATACCGATTGATTTGGTGGGTTGTCCGCACATAGAGAAATACCTCCCGCCGTATCCCGGAAGCTATCCGGAGCTCCAAAAGGAGGGCGAGATTCCCTATGACGGGCGGTATCACCTTGCGTACATCGCTTAGAGCGACGCGATTCCATTCTTGAATGGGCTGGCCGTCTGGCGTCTCGTACTCTAACATGAGCGTCTGTCCAAAGGGAATAAGCGCCTGGGGGCCGACCCCCAGCGCCAATGCCCCCTCAGCGTCAAAGGTGAGCCGCCACAAACCCTCCATGTAAATGAAGTGCGTATAGGTATGAGCCCGTGCAATGCCCTGGAGTGGCCGGCCCGTAAGCGGGGATATGTAAATACTGCTGTCTAAGAGCAACCGCGAATGACCCATCAAATACCCGAAAGCCGGAGCCAGCCCATGGCGGAGCTTGCTTTTGCGACCCTCAAAAAGCTCTATATGACCCGCAGCACCTACCTCTACGCCAAGGCGCGTAAAAAACTGGGCGTACTCCGTACGATATTGATAAAGGCTGATCCCGCCTCGCACTCCAAAGGCATTCCCTTGTCCCCACACCAGGCCAAAGAGCCAGAGCCCCCTTCCGACTATCCCTAAAACCCTCCAAAGAAAGGTGAGAGAGAAAAATTCATCAAGGTTCATCTATGCCTAAGTAGAGACTGAGTTTCGCTCGGAAGTCTTTCAGCAGGCGTAGGTCGCGCTGGTCGGCGGCGAACTTTTCGCCTTCGCGGAAGGCAGAGAGGGCTTTATCGGTTTGGCCTTGCATTTCGTAGAGAAGTCCCATCTGGTAGTAGGTAGCGGCATGGGTGGGGTTGCGGCGCAGGGCCTCTTGGAAGGCGGCTTCGGCTTCGGTAAGGCGCCCCTGACCCATGAGCCAAACCCCCAGCGTGTGCGGCCAAAAAGGGTCCTCCGGATATGCCTCTACTTGCCCCCGCAAATACGCTTCCCGGTCCATGCTTCCTCGTCAAAAATACGCAAAAGGGGATGTCCTCGCAGGCCAATCCTCAGGGCTAACGCAGAGTTGTTAGGTTCTACTAAAACTGGGCCTCCTCGGTGGAGCCTTTCATAGCGGTAATGGCACTTAGGCCGCCCGTAACAATCTCCTGTATCGCATCAAAGTAGCCCGTCCCTACAAAAGACTGATGTTTGACGGCTTTGAAGCCTTTTTCTTGAAGGGCAAACTCCCGACTTTGGAGGTCGGCGTAGCCTGCCATGCCGCGCTGCTGGTAAGCCAGCGCCAATTCAAACATGCTGGTATTGAGCGCGTGAAAGCCGGCTAAGGTGATAAACTGGTATTTATATCCCATTTCGGCGAGCTTTTCTCGGAAGGTGAGGAGCTCGGCTTCGGAGAGGAAAGCGCGCCAGTTGAAGGAGGGGGAGCAGTTGTAGGCGAGGAGCTTATTGGGATACTTTTCGTGGATGGCTTGGGCAAATTCTCGGGCTTCGCCGAGGTCAGGCGTGCTGGTTTCCCACCATAAGAGGTCGGCATAAGGCGCATAGGCCAATCCCCGAGCGATGGCCATTTCTACGCCTGAGCGGATATAATAGAAACCTTCGGCCGAGCGGCCCCGGCTCCTATCTATGAAAGGTTCGTCCGCAGGGTCAATATCTGAGGTGATGAGGGTAGCGCTATGGGCATCGGTGCGGGCGATGAGGATGGTGGATGTACCCAGGACATCGGCGGCGAGCCGGGCAGCGATGAGCTTCTGAATGCCTTCCTGGGTAGGGACGAGAACTTTTCCGCCCAGGTGGCCGCATTTTTTCGCTGAGGAGAGCTGGTCCTCAAAGTGCACCCCAGCGGCCCCCGCTTCAATCATCATTTTCATGAGTTCGTAGGCGTTGAGGTTGCCGCCGAAGCCGGCTTCGGCATCGGCCACGAGGGGCACCAGCCAATCGCGGGAGGCGCCTTTCTCTGGGTTTTGGGCAAACTCAATCTGATCAGCCCGCAAAAGGGCGTTATTGATGCGACGCACGAGGGTAGGGACGCTTTCAACAGGATATAGGCTCTGGTCGGGGTAAGTTTGGCACGCCACGTTGGCATCAGCAGCCACTTGCCAGCCGCTCACATAAACGGATTGGAGACCGGCTTGCACGGCTTGTACGGCTTGCAGACCCGTAAGGCATCCCAGCGCCGCCACATAAGGCTCCGTGTGCAAAGCTTTCCACAGGCGCTGCGCCCCCCGCTCCGCCAGCGAATAACTCCAATCATATGACCCCCGCAACCGAATCACATCTTCTGGGCGGTAAGAGCGGGTAATGCCTTTCCAGCGCGGATTAGTGCGCCACTCCTGGGCCAACTGAGCAACTCGGGCCCGAAAATCTCCGTTATGAGAGGTAACGTTCATATGCATAACTCGTGAAGAAAGGGATGAGATCGGGTGCGTACAAAAGGTCTTGCAAAAGTCGTACCGCCTGGGAAGAGAGATGAGAATGGGCTTTTTGGACTTGGCGAATATAAGACTCGTATAGAAAAACAGACACCTCTTGTCCGTCTTCTGTACGGGGTGGAGGGGTGGCCTTTAACCACTGAAAGAGTTGGGTGCGAGCGATTTCAGCCGTAGCCGCATCTTCCATAAGGTGGTGTATCGCCACGGCTCCTTGGCCCTGTAACCAGCTCTCTAAATACAAAAGGGCCACCTCTATCTGCCGATACAGCGCTTCGGAGGAGAGGGGCCTCTCTCCCAAAGCTGGAAAAGCGGTAATCTGCTCAACCGAGACCTCCTTGGGAATGCGGTGGAGCTGATTGGGCGCCCCTTGAAAGGCATTCACAAAAGTCTCCTGAATCACGGGTACTAAGTCGGGATGCGCCACCCACGCCCCGTCAAAACCCCGCTCTATCTCCAACTCTTTATCCGCTTTCACGGCTTGGAGGGCTTTTTCGTTGAGGGTGGGGTCTTTTCGGCTGGGAATGAAGGCCGACATTCCTCCAATAGCTAAGGCACCCCACTTATGCGCCGATCGGACGATTTCCAGCGCATAAGCCTCTAAGAAGGGCTCCTTCATCGTGAGGAGGTGCCTTTCTGGCAGGAGTGGGCCTCGGGTGCGCAAAAGATGCTTGACGATGCTAAATAGATAGTCCCATCGGCCAGCATTGAGAGCCGTAATGCGATCCCGCAGCTCGTAAAGGATCTCTTCGGTTTGAAGGGCGGCCCCCAGTGTCTCTATGAGGACGGTAACCCGAATAGTCCCCAACGGAAGGCCCAAGTAACCCTCGCAAAAGGTGAGGAACTCATGCCAGAGACGGGCCTCGTCGGCATGTTCCAACTTTGCCAGATACAAAGCGGGAAAGCGCCCTCGCTCCAAAAGCGCCTCCGCATTGTAAAATAAATACACCGCCGCATCCAGAAAGGCCCCACTGAAAGGGCGGGGCAGCAACCGTTTTTCCACTAAGTGGAGGCCTCGCGGCCGAACATGAAGGAAAGTGGGGGAGGTGGGGTCCTGTTCGTAGGTTTTACCTTCGGTCGTATGCCGGAGCTGGCCCCGCACGGCCTTATAGAGGGCCTCATAAGCCGTGAGGAGCTTAGCGGGGTGGGGCGTAAAAGCATCTTCCAGATCAGCCATGAAGCCATCGGCTCCACTATTGAGGGCGTTGATAATCATTTTAGGGTCGGCGGGGCCTGTGATTTCTACATAACGTTTTTGAAGGGGAGCGGGGAGGGGAGCCACCTGCCATTGGCCTGCACGGATGGCCTGCCGAGCGGGGTGAGGCGCCGCAAGGCGGTCCGCCCGAGCCAAGAGCAGAACCTCCCACCGAGCCCCAAACCCCGCTTCTATGCGTCGGAGAAAGTCTTGAAAGGCAGGTCTTTCCAGAAATTCTGACGAATGCACGGGGCAAAGAAAAAACCTTCTGCCCATTTGAGCGGCCTCCCTAAGCGCCCATTTTTCTTAGTGTCTGGTTTGGCTCCGCCAAAAGCGGGTCGGCTTTGGCGCAATTACAA
>Ga0308416_1000048_pt1 | contig 37380 bp, 32 predicted proteins | sample HotsprSampleOS60_FD_203468 | JGI IMG/M metagenome (GOLD analysis project Ga0308416, IMG submission 203468) | Hot spring phototrophic mat microbial communities from Octopus Spring, Yellowstone National Park, Wyoming, United States - 20090730_OS60 ... | reverse complement strand
CCACCTCAGCTTGCGCAAAGAGGCCATCCGGGATGGCGTTCGGGGCCTCCAGGCAATCGAAGAACGTGGTGACGCCGCTGCGGATCATGTCGTAGCACGCCAGATCCATCGCCGCGCGCAGCATCGCGTGGTCCAGTCGGTCCTCGACTTGCGTCCACCAGAACTCGTTGAGGAAGGCCCAGAAGTCCGCCGGCGCGTGCTCGGTGGGGATGCCGTGCGCTAACACGCCGTAACAGTGGCGATGCGCGTCCACGAACCCAGGGGATACAGCGCAGCCGCGCAAGTCCACCGTCGTGGCGTCAGGATAGCGCTGTTGCATAGATGTTTGGTCGCCGATGTCGGCGATCACACTGCCTTTCACGAGCACGGCCTGGTCGGGCTTTGGCGGTTCGCCTGCCGAGGTGATCAGCCACGAACAGAGCAGCAACTGCTGGCCGGCGGGTTCAGAGTGGTCTGCCATGAGTGTGATTGTAAGAAAGTGCCCCACGTCGGGGTTGACTTAGCTTACTGAGGTTTAATCCGCCGAGGCGCAGAGAAATAACCTTTGCGTCCTCGGCCGTCTCTCACGTTTCTTGTGTCACCTCCAGTCGGCGCACTCCTAATTGTAGAAACATCCTCGCCATACAATACGCTTATGCCACCTGCCGATGGCAAGCGACCCAAGCTCATGCTGCTCGATGGGTACTCCCTGGCCTATCGCGCGTTCTTCGTGGTCTATCCGCCTAACCGGCCGGACACCGGCCTGGCCCAGCTCTCCATCACGAACGACCGCGGGGAGAAGGAGTTCACCGGCGTGGTGTATGCCTTCGCCAGCATGCTGTTGCGGGTGTGGCAAGAGCAGCAGCCCGACTACATCGCAGCCGCCTTCGATGTCGGCGCGACCTTTCGCGATGCGATCTATCCGGAATACAAGAGCACCCGCCAGAAGGCCCCCGAGACGCTGGAACAGCAGGTGCAGCGCATTCAACACCTGCTCAAGGTGTTCGACATCCCCATCTTCACCGCTGAAGGGTTTGAGGCCGACGATGTGATCGGCACGCTGGCTCGCCGGGCCAGCGCGGAGGGCATGGACGTGGTGATCGTCACCGGCGACCGCGACGCGCTGCAACTCGTCTCGCCGGCGATTCGAGTGCTCACCTCTCGCCAGCGCTTCGAGGAGACGATCATCTTCGACGAAGCGAAGGTGATCGAGACCTACGGGGTGCGGCCCGACCAGTTGGTGGACTACAAAGCGCTGGTCGGCGATGCCTCCGATAACATCCCAGGGGTGCGCGGCATCGGTGAGAAGAGCGCCCAGGCCCTGCTTCAGCAGTTCGGCAGCCTGGATGGCATCTACGCGCATCTGGACGCGATCCCGCAGAAGCGAGTGCGCGCTGCGCTGGAAGCCGGCAGGGACGCCGCCTACCTCAGCAAGCAACTCGCCACCATCCGCACCGATGTGCCGCTGGACGTGGACTGGGAGGCGTGCGCGGCGCAGTTTGACCATCAGCGCGTGCTCACGCTCTTTCGTGACCTGCGCTTCGAGAGCCTGATCAAGCGCATCCCTTCACCATCCACTCCGGCGCGAGAGGCAGGCGCCGGCCAACTGAGCATCTTCGGCACTTCAGCGCTGCCCGCGCCGCCGCTTGCGACTCCTGCGCAGGCCACCGCTCACTTCCCCACGCGCCTGCGCTTAGTGGATAGCGACGATGCTTACCGCGCCCTGCTCGCTGCGCTGAACAGCGCTGGGCGCATCGCCTTCGACACCGAGACCACCAGCACCGACCCGATCACCGGCGAGCTGGTGGGCATGTCTTTCGCTACCCAGCCCGGCGAAGGATGGTATCTGCCGTGCATCGCGCATCCCACCGCGACCGGCCAGCCTATCCATTGGCTGCTCGACCCTCGCTCGCCCAAGTTCGAGCCGATCATCCTGGCGCTGCAGCGCAAGGACGCCGAGTTGGTCGCCCACAACGCCAAGTTCGACCTGGCCGTGCTGCGCCAGATTGGGGTCAGCATCAACAAACCGGTCTTCGACACGATGATTGCCCAGTTCCTCTGCGATCCAGGTGGGCAAAGCCTGGGGCTTAAGCAGATGGCGTTCGTCCACTTGGGCTGGCAGATGACCGAGATCGGCGAGCTGATCGGGCGCGGCAAGAAGCAGATCACCCTGCGCGAGGTGCCGCTGGAACAAGTGGCCGCTTATGCTGCGGCGGATGCCGATGCCACCTTCCGGCTGCGCGACATCTTGGCCCCCTTGCTCCACGAGCGCCGCCAGGAGGCGCTCTTTTACGATGTCGAGCTGCCGCTCATCCCTGTGCTGGTGGATATGGAACTCGCTGGCGTCGCCCTCGACGTCGAGTATCTCAGCCAACTATCGGGCGAGATCAGCGAGCGGTTGCGCGAATTGGAGCGGCGCATCTTCAACATCGCCGGCACGGTGTTCAACGTCAACTCCACGCGCCAGCTCAGCGATGTGCTCTTCGGCAAGCTCGGCCTGCCCACGCATGGCCTGCGCAAGACCGAAGCCGGCAGCTTCTCCACCGCCGCCGACGTGCTCGACGGCCTGCGCGACAAGCACGAGATCATCCCGCTCATCCTCGAACACCGCGAGCTGAGCAAGCTCCAGGGGACGTATGTCAACGCCCTGCCGCAGCTCATCAACCCCAAGACCGGCCGCGTGCATACCGACTTCAACCAAGTTGGCACGGTCACCGGCCGGCTGTCCTCGTCAAACCCCAATTTGCAGAACATCCCCGCCAAGACCGAGATGGGCCGGCGGGTGCGCAAGGCGTTCGTGCCGCGCAAGGGATGGCAGCTCATCAGCGCCGACTACTCACAAGTGGAGCTGCGCATCCTGGCCCATCTGTCCGACGATCCCACGCTGAAGGAAGCGTTCGCCAACAACGAGGACATCCACGCCACCACCGCGGCGGCGATCTACGACGTGCCGATCCGCGACGTGACCCCCATGCAGCGCAGCAACGCCAAGCGGATCAACTTCGGCATCGCCTACGGCATGGGGGCGATGGCCCTGGCCGCCAACACCGGCATGACGCCCGCCGAGGCCCAGGAGTTCATCAATCGCTACTTCGCCCGCTTTCCCAGGGTGCGCGAATGGCTGGAGGCCACCAAGCGGCTGGCCGCGGAACAGGGCTACGTGGAGACCGTGATGGGCCGGCGGCGTTACTTCCCGGAGCTGGTCGCGCGGACCTCGCCAGAGCCGATGCGCCGGCGCGCCGAGCGCGAGGCGATCAACCATCCCGTTCAGGGGTCAGCCGCGGACATCATCAAGATCGCCATGGTGCGCATCCACCGCCAGCTCCAGGCCGGCAACTACCAGGCTCGCATGACGCTGCAGGTGCACGATGAGCTGGTGTTTGACTGTCCGCCCTCTGAGCTGGACGAGGTGGCCGGCCTGATCAAACGCGAGATGGAAGCGGCCTATCCGCTGCGCGTGCCGTTGCGGGCGGACGTCGCTGCTGGTAAAAACTGGGACGACGTAATCCCTGTGCGATGAGATGCCTCGCGCTACTGGTCATATCGGCGGCGGCCATCTTCGCGGCCGCGTGCGCGCCGAACGCGCCGGCGCAGCCGCTGGTGATCACGCCCCAGATCTTCAGCGTCACCATCAACCCGCCGCCTTCCCCCACAGCGTCGCCCACCCCTATGGCGACGCCGACCGCCATCCCGCTGGCCGCGCGGGTCAACGGCCAGCCGATCCCCCTCTCGGCCTATCAGGCTGAGCTAGGGCGCTACCTCCGCACGCTGCCTGGCCCGCTCGACCCCAACGACGAGCGCGATCGACAGACACTCGCCCAGCTCCAAGAGGCGGCGCTGGAGGCGCTCATCGAGCAAGCATTGATCGAACAAGAGGCTGCGCGGCTGAACATCGCCGTCAGCGAGGATCAAGTCGCAGCCGAACTCGCAATCGTGAAGGCCCAGATCGGCGGCGAAGCGCAATTCCAAGCCTGGCTCATAGCGACCGGCCAGACCGAGTCCGACGTGCGGGCGCAACTGCGCCTGGAGCTGCTCACCGGCGCACTGCGCGAGCAGGTGTTGAGCACGTTGCCGCGCACGGCGGAGTATGTCCGCGCTTACCACATCGTGCTGGCCACCGAGCGCGAAGCCAGACAGGTCCTCGCCCGTCTGCGAAATGGGGCGCAGTTCACTGCGCTGGCGCGGTCGCTCTCGCTGGACGAGAGCACGCGGCCGGCCGGCGGCGACCTGGGCTGGTTCATGCGCGGGGGCAACGCCATTCTCTGGCCGGAGGTCGAGGAAGCCGCCTTCGGCCTGCAGGTCGGCGAGACCAGCGACGTCGTGCCCAGCCCGATCGGCTATCACATCATCCGCGTCATCGGCCGCGAGGTGCGCCCGCTGACCGAGCTGGACGCCGCGCACCTGCAGGCGCGCGCCATGGCCGAGTGGATGGATGGCCTGAAGGCCCGCGCGCAGATCGAGCGCTTTATCGCGTCCCCCTCGTGAGGTAATAGACAAATAGCACGCGCTCCAGGGCGGTAAACGACGTCAAGAGGGCCAGCGCCCAGACCATCACGACCAGCGACGCCGGCCAGAGCGGCGAGGACAATAACCCAGTCGCAAGCAGCACAAAGCGGCCCAATCGGCTGAACACCCCCACCCGACAGTCCAGCCCCAAGCCCTCGGCCCGCGCGCGGGTGTAGCTGACCATGAAAGACCCTACTAGAGCCAGGAACGTGCCGGCGACCGAGAGGGCATCCCCGCGCAGCGCGAAGGCATAGCCCAGACCAGCCAGCAAGGCGCCCTCGGCGCAGCGATCCAGGGTGCTATCCAGGAACGCGCCGAACGCGCTCTGCCGGCCCAGCTTGCGCGCCACGCCGCCGTCGAGCGCGTCCAGCGGCATGGCCAAACCGGCCATCACCACGCCGCCCCAAAATGGCCAGCCCAGCGCGATGAACAGGCCGGCCAACGCATTCAAGCCGAAGCCGGCCAGGGTGAGCGCGTTGGGCGAGAGGCCGGCGCGCGCAGCGAGGTCAATTAACGGCTCTAACAGGGGACTTAATCGTTTGCGTGCCCAGTCTTCCATCTGTCAACCTTTGTGAGGATTGGCGAAGACAATACCACCGCCCGCTCAGTGGCTGTGCCGGCGAGGGTGTAGATGCTTCGCTGGCCGCAGCGAGCGAACGACCTGTGGACGATTGACCTTGTGTGAACGCACCCGCCCCGTTCGACGGCAATGCGAACCTTATAATGCCCAGCCATGAGGGCCCTGCTGTCGGTGTCCGACAAGACCAACCTGCTCGATTTCGCGCGCACCTTGTATTACTACAACGTTGAGCTCATCGCCAGCGGCGGGACAGCCCGTTTCCTCCGGCAGGCCGGCTTGCCCGTGACCTCCGTGGAGCAGCTCACCGGACTGCCGGAGATGCTCGATGGCCGCGTCAAGACGCTCCACCCGATGATCTTCGCCGGCATCCTGGCGCGCGACACCGCCGACGACCGAGCCGACCTGGCGCGCATGAACGCCCAGATGATTGACCTGGTCGTCGTCAACCTCTACCCTTTTCAAAAGACCGTGGCGCAGCGCTTCGTCACCCTGCGCGATGCGATCGAACACATTGACATCGGCGGCGTGGCGTTGCTGCGCGCGGCAGCCAAAAACTTTGAGCGGGTGGCGGTGGTCTGCGATCCCGCCGACTACGGCCTGATTCTGAACGACTTGGCCCGTCATGGTAGCGTCTCATTGGAAACCCGCGAGGTGCTGGCGCTGAAGGCCTTCGCGCACACCGCGGCCTACGACGCCGCCATCCGCGACTATCTGATGGGTCTGCGCTCGGTGGATACCCCCGTCGTGACCTTGACCTTGCACAAGGTACAGGACCTGCGCTACGGCGAGAATCCCCATCAGCAGGCGGCCTTCTTCAGGTTGAATGGCAACGGCCTCGGCGAGCCGCTCGGCGGCCAACTGCTCCAAGGCAAGCCGCTCTCGTACAACAACTTGCTTGACTTAGACGCTGCCTGGCGCGCCGTACATCGGTTTGAGCAGCCTGCTGTCGTGGTCGTCAAGCACCTCAGCCCATGCGCTGTGGCTTGCGCAGACGAGTTACATCGCGCCTGTGCCGCTGCGCTGGCCGCCGACCCTGTCTCTGCGTTCGGCGGCGTCATCGCAGCGAACCAGACCATTGACGCAGCCACCGTCGAGGCGATGGGCGACCTCTTCATCGAGTGCATCATCGCCCCGGATTTCGCCCAGGATGCCCAGGCCCATCTTGCGAAGCGCAAGAATTGCCGGCTGCTCAAAGCCACGTGGACGCCCAATGCTATGACCTACGAGTATCGCAGCATCCTCGGCGGGATGCTGCGCCAGACCATTGACCAGGGCGATCCGGGTGACGCAGCATGGCGGGTGGTCACCCAGGCCCAGCCCAGCGAAGCGGACATGCGCGCCCTGCGCTTCGCCTGGAAGGTCTGCCAGTACGTCCACAGCAACGCGGTGGTGCTCGCGCGAGCAGAGGCCGATGTCTTGACGACGGTGGGCATCGGCGGCGGCCAACCGAACCGCGTAGATAGCGTGCGCCTGGCCATTGCGCGCGCCGGCGAGCGCGCCAAGGGCGCCGTCCTCGCCAGCGACGCTTTCTTCCCCTTTCCCGATGGCGTGGAAGAGGCGGCGAAGGCCGGCGTGCGCGCCATCGTCCAGCCCGGCGGCGCCCAGCGCGATGCCGAGGTGATCGCTGCCGCCGACAGGGCTGGCTTGGCGATGATCTTCACGGGTGTCCGTCATTTCAGGCACTGAGGTACAGTGGGCGATATGCAATGGGCGGTATGGGTTGAGATGTGTTTATGTTCTGTATTTCGTATTTCGTATTTCGTATTCCGTATTCCGTATTCCATATTTCGTATTGTGAGTAGGAGATGATAAGTCGTTTATCCATTCGATACTTGGTGATCTCGTTCATCGCTACGGCGGTGGTGGCGGTCTTGATACAGCTTTCTCTGTTGAGCTTGCTAGAGCGCAATCAGGGCCTGCTGGCCGGCGCGGCGCTGGTTGCCGGCTGGTGGGGCAACTTGGCCACGGCGGGGACGGTGGCCATCCTCGCCGCGCGCAAGTCTGCCGAGGGCTTCACCGACCCGCGGATCGGCAGGTTGCTCGGCCTCTCCATCGGCGTGTGGGTTGGCGTGGGCGCGATCGCCGGCCTGGTCGCTTCTGCGCTGATACTCAATAGTCAAGTGCCCAACGCCAGCATCCGCCCAGGGCTGATCGTGGTCTTCGGGCTGGTGAGCATGTTGGTCTGCCTGATCGCAGGAGCGCTCGCCGGCCGCGAGGCCGCCCATCCCCCTGAAACTGAAGAAGAGGCTTGAGGACTCGGCGCAGCGACGTGGGCGCGTGGGGCGAGGCCTTGGCCGTTAAGCATCTGCTCGCCAATGGCTATCTCATCCGCGCCCGCAACTGGAGGCACGGGCACGGCGAACTGGACATCATCGCCGAGCGCGGTCAGACCATCGTCTTCGTCGAAGTGCGCACCCGCCGCAGCGACGCGTACGGCGCGCCCCAGGAGACCATCTCGCCTCATAAGCGCGCCACGTTGATCGCCACTGCGCAGGCTTACCTAGAGCAGCACGACCTCCAAGATGCGCAGTGGCAGATCGACGTGATCGCCATCGAACTTGACTGGCGCAATGCGCTCTCCCGACTCGACCATTTAGAGTGCGCCATCGAGGGAAGCCCCTTCCAAGGTTAGACGCTTAATCGAATTGTGATGGGCAGCCAAGCGCAAAACGACGCGGCAAGCCGGTTCGTTCCTCTGGGCCTGCTCCAGGTCACCTCGGCTGCCGTATTGTGGGGCACGGTCGGCATCGCCAGCAAATCGCTCTACAGCCTGGCTAACACCGACCCGCTCTCGATTGGATTCTTCCGGCTGGCCTTTGCAGCGCCGGCGCTGCTGATCGCCGGCCGCCTGGCGACGGGTGATCGCTTGCTGCGCGTCTCAGGCCGAGACCTGGTCAGGATGGCTGGCATCGGCGCGATGATGGCGCTCTATCAGGCCACCTACTTCGCTGCCATCCCGCGCGTGGGGGTAACGGTGACGACGTTGGTCACCCTGTGTACTGCTCCGCTGTTCGTGGCGCTCTTGGCGACCGGCCTGCTCGGTGAGCGCCTCAGTCGTTTCACCCTGCTGGCCTTGCCCGCCGCACTGCTTGGCACGGCGCTGCTGATTAACGTCAATCCGGTTCAGGTCAGCTCAGCAGAAGCAGTCGTCGGCATTGGCCTGGCGCTGAGCGCGGCCATGTCCTATGCAGCGCTGGTGCTGTTGAGCAGAACCCTGGCCAATCGCTACCATCCGCTTCAGCCCATCGCCATCGGCTTCACGCTGGGCGCGGCTTTGTTGCTGGGATTGGCCTCGCTTCAGCCGGGCGGCCTGTTGCTCCGCTATTCCCCGCTTGGTTGGCTGCATCTGCTATACCTCGGCCTGGTGCCGACTGCGCTGGCCTACTTCGTGTTCTTGGCCGGCATGCGCACCACGCCAGCGACGACGGCCAGCATCGCCACGCTGGCCGAGCCGCTCACCTCTGCGCTGCTGGCTTGGCTGCTGTTCGATGAGCGGCTGGGGCCGACCAGCGGGCTGGGCGCTGCGCTGCTCATCGGCGGTTTGCTATTGCAATACGTCGATCAGAGGCAGAGATGATGTCTCAGCTCTCGCTCGCCCCTGCGCAGCTCGGCGCGATCGTCATTGCCCTGCTCACCTTCGTCGCGCTGGCCCTGGGCGAAGTGCCCGGTCTGCGGCTGAACCGAGCTGCGATTGCCATGATCGGCGCAGGCGCAGTGCTCGTGTTCGGCGTGCTCGACTTCCCCGCCGCCGAGCGTACGCTGGACCTGAGCACGCTGGTCCTCTTGTTCAGCATGATGGTCATCAACGCGGTGTTGGAGCTATCGGGGTTCTTCACATGGGTAGGTGAGCGCATCATCGAGCGGGCGAGCCACCCGCTGAGCCTGCTTGCGCTGGTCATCGGCACGTCCGGCGTGCTTTCAATGCTCTTCCTCAACGACCCGGTGTGCATCATGCTCACGCCGCTGGTGTGCGGCGTCGTCATCCGCCTCAGGCGCGATCCAATCCCTTACCTGATCGGCCTGGCCTGCGCGGCCAACGTCGGCTCAACGGCCACCATCACCGGCAACCCGCAAAATATCCTGATCGGCGCGTCGTCGGGCATCAGCTACACCTACTGGCTGGCCCGCCTGGGCCGGTGGCGCTCGCCGGTCTCTTTGTGATCTTCGCCGTGCTGTGGCTGCTGTATCCGGCCGAGTTTCGCGCCGGCCGATCGTCGGCGCGCTCGCCCTCGCTCAGCGCGCTGCGCTCGCCAACAGGCCCGCTGCCGCTGGCGCAGGCGGAGGCCCAGGTCTATCTCTCCACCCTGCGCAGGAGCTTGGTGGTCATCGCGCTGATGCTCATCGCCTTTCTGGCCGGCGTCAACATCACGGTGGCTGCCTTCATCGCTGCCTGCGCCGTCCTCATTGGCCGGCGCTTTGAATCGGCGCGCATCCTGGCGCTGGTGGACTGGCCGTTGCTCGTGATGTTCAGCGGCCTGTTCGTCGTCACCGGCGCGCTTGAGCACACCGGCGTCTCGGCCTGGCTGTTCGAGCAAGTGAAGCCGCTCGCTTTCGCCGGCACTGCGCCTCTGGCGATCGTCACGCTGTTGCTCAGCAACCTCATCTCCAACGTGCCGGCGGTGTTGCTCTTCCGGCCGCTCGTGCCGCAGTTTGCCGACCCAACCCAGGCTTGGTTGACCTTGGCTGCTGCGTCCACCCTGGCCGGCAACCTCACCCTGATCGGCTCTGTGGCCAACCTGATCGTCGCCGAGCAGGCTCGCAAGTTCGGCATCGCGCTCACCTTTCGAGCATATCTCCTCCCCGGCGTGATCATCACCATCCTCACGATGGGGATCGCTGTGCTGTGGTTAGGAGGATGACGCTGCGCTCATTCGCCGGCCCGCGCGTCGGCTTGTTCGATGAGTTTGCCGGCCAGCGCCAGCAGCGCATCCACGCGCCCGCGCGGCGTGTTCTTGCTGACGAAGTAGCGCTCCAGCAGCTCAAGCGGCGTGAGTGACTCCGGGTTCTGCAACCCAATGCGCGAGCGCGCCTCGCGCTCGACGTGGCGCGCGATGCCGGCAATGAAGTAGGCATCGGCCAGCGCCGACTCGATCTCGCGCATGCGCAGCGCGGCCTCCTGGTGCTGGAGCAGCTTGATCTGCACGCGCACCACGGCGTCTTTCAGGTCGTGCTGCGCAATGCGCCGCAGCACGGCCTCGGTGGGCGCATCGCCTTCCCGCGTGGCGTCAACGTAGATCGAGACAAATCGGCGGACGCTGGCCAGGGGCACAAACGACCAGCGCGCCTCGCCACGACGCAGCTCCACCCAGCAAAAGCCCTTCGCCTCGTCCGCCTCGCCAAAGTCAACCCGCTCCAGGCTGCCGGCATACACCACGGGCGGCATGTTGTTCTGATTCAGGCTTTGGTGCTTGTGAATATGCCCCATGGCCACGTAGTCCCATGCGCTCAAGTGGAGCGCGCTCAGCGGCAAAACCAGGTCGCGGCCCAGCATGACGTTGCGCTCAGAGCCGAACACCGCCCCGTCCAGCGTGAAGTGGCCGGTGAGGACGGCTGGCAGGCTGGCGTCCAGCTCACCGGCCAGCCGACCGATCTCCGAATCCAGGATCCTCACCATCTCCTGATCGAGCTGCTCGACGGTCATGCCGCGATACTCCTCGAACTTCAGCAATCGGTTGCGCTGTGGCCAGGGGACGGTAGCGACCTGGAGCGTGCCACGCCGCGTTTGGATGCGGTGCACGGCCTCAGCGCGTCCAACGATCACGTTGGGGACTTCGAGCGCGCTGAAGATATCCAGGCTGCTGGCGCGTTGCTCGATGATCGGCATGTCGTGGTTGCCCAGCAACAGCACCGTCGGGATGCCGGCGCGCGAGAGGCGCATGACCTGGCGCGCAAAGGCGCGTTGATAGGTGGGGTTGGGATCGCGCGTCTTGAACGCATCGCCGGCGAAGATCACCAGATCGGCTTCGTGTTCAAGGGCGTAGTCCACCACCTCCTTCAGGCGCGAGACGAAGTCCAGCACCCGCTGGTTCAGGCCGCTCGAAGGATCAAGCCGGCCGTAGTTCTCCATGCCGATATGCAGGTCGGCAAAATGCAAGAGGCGAATCGGTTCGCGGCTCATGGCTGTTGGACGGGGAGCAACTCTAAATCAAAAGGGGTGTCCACGTAAGCGCGGCTGACCCAGCCGATCATGCCGCCGGGCGTGCGCACGCGCAGCCAACTCGCTGCCGCGTCGCGCGCGAGCAGCTCGACGCGCTGGCCAGGCGCGAGCTGGCCGATGATGCGGAAGCGCGTGCCAGGCCCAGCCCGCATGTTCAGCAACGTCTTGGCCTCGCCGGCTGGAACATCGCTTGGAACCGTCTGTGCGCCCAAGAGTTCATCCGTGATGGCCAGCGAGGCGATCAATCCATCGAGCACGCGCAGGGCGGGCGTGAAGGACTCAGGATGCGCGTCGAGCTGCTGCGCGATGCCCTCAGCATACGCGCGATAGTCCCTGCGAAAGAGGTCGCGCGTCGGCTTGTCCACCTCGGCCGGCTTGCTCGGCAGCAGGGTTGTGGTGATCGGGAAGTATGCTGCGATGTAATACCGACCGTCCTCGGTCAGGCCCTGAAAGGTGTAGGTCAAGCTGCCGGCGGTCAGCAGCCCAAGTTCTGTGGTCAAGTGCGTCACGAAGCGCACCCCTCGCCCGCCTTCGAAGCTCAGATAACGCACCTGCGCCCAGATCGCCTGGCTCAGCCCTGAGGCGGGCAACAGCAGGATGTCCTGCTCGAAGCGCGCGGGCTGGGCTGTCAACAGCGCTTGAAAGTCGCGAAGCGCCGCGTCGAACGCCTCTGCATCGGCGGAGCGAAATAATGCGCGATAGCTCGCCAAAGGCAAGACCAGCAACTGGCGCTGGCGTGGGTCGAAGTTGTCGCTGGGGAGGATGTCATCGTCGAACATCACCCGCACGTGCTCAGGCCAGCCGTTCCATTCGAGCGGCGAGCGCACGTGTGGCCGGCCGGGCACGATCTCAGCGCGCGCTTTGGAAGCCAGGCCGTTGATCGTCAGGCGCAAGCCGGAGAGCAAGTGAACGGTGAGCGCGGGGATGCGCACAGGCTGCCGGATGGTGGTGTCGGCGATGTGCACCTCCAACTCCGCCGGCCCAGGGAGCGCCATGGTGTAGCTCACTGTCGTGCTGAAGGTTGCCGAGGATTCAGGGATGATCCACTGGCCATCGGCGAGGTCCTCGCCATCCAGGCTGCGCAGCCGGTAGCGCAGCGCGCTGTCGGCCGGCAGCCGCCCCACCTGTCCGGCGAGCGTGAACGGGTTGGGGAGGGGCGCGTCCGGGAGAGGCGCAGTGATGACGATGACCGGCAGCGGCGTGGGCGTAGGCGCAGGCGGGGGCGCTGTCGGCGAAAGCGTTGGCAGAGGCTGGGTTGGCCTAGCCGTGGCAGGGGGCGATGTGGCCGTGGCTGTCGGCCCACACGCCACAGCGCAGCTCAGCGCAAGCGGGAAGAGCGCTTGCGCCAAGCGTCTAATAAAACACCCGAAGCGGGTTGCTTCGGGTGTCCACGCACGAACGAGCACTGGATGCAAGCTGGAGTTATTTCTCCTCTTTGTATATCACGTGGCGGCGCACAAAGGGATCGTAGCGGCGCAGCTCCAGCCGCGATGGATCGTTCTTGCGATTCTTCTCCGTCAGATAGAAGTGGCCGCTCGCTGTGCTCTTCAGGCGTATCAGAACGCGATTGCCCTTCTTCTTGGCCATGACTTACCCTCCTCTTAAAACTGCTTTCGTGCCGGGCATCGGCAGCAAGGCCAGATGGCGGGCGCGCTTGATCGCGCGCGCCAGCAAGCGCTGGTTCTTCGCGCTCAGGCCGGTGCGCCGGCGCGGGAGGATCTTCCCCTGCGCATTGATATAGCGGCGCAGTTGATCCACGTTTTTGTAATCCGGGGTGGTCTTGCTCGCCGCAAACTCATCAATGCGGTTGCTTTTGACGGCGGGTGGTTCGATCACCACCGCGCGCGCAGCAGCCGGCGATTTGCGCCGTTGGGATGCGCTCGTTGCCTCCGCCGCATCGGTTGTCATCTTCTCGATCAGGTTATCTTCCACGGTCGTCCTCGCTGAACACCAGCTACGTAGTAGGACTGATATTCTAGCACACGCCCTGCAGGAGGGGGTATGGTGGAATGCTCCATTGGACAGGCGTTTGGACGCTTCGCCTTGCTTGGCATGAAAGGTTGGCGCGCCGAGCGCGCAGCCTACGCCCCATCGGTGGACACAACCCGTCTGCCGAGTGCGTTTATGCCCAAACCTTGGTGAGCATGGCGATGCCGCCGCCTACTGGACTGCTGCTTTTAACATCAATGCACCTTCCTCTCATCAAGCGCTGGGTATACTGCCTTTTGGTGTCGTTTCATGTGGTGGCTGAGGAAGTACATCGCCTTGGGCAAGGCCGGCTGGGCGCTCATCATGGAATATCGCGCCCAGGTCGTGATCTGGATGACGAGCAGCCTGCTGATGGTGATCATGCTGCTGGTGTGGCTGAGCATCAGCAGCGAGGGGGCGGTCAACGGCTACAGCTCCGCCGACTTTATCACTTACTTTATGGTCGGCTGGATCGTGCGCAATCTCACCGCGGTATGGGCCTCATGGGAGTTGGACTTTAACATCCGCGAAGGCCGGCTCTCGCCGATGCTGCTTCGCCCGATTCATCCTATCCATAACGATATTGCGGTCCATTGGGTCGAGAAACTGCTGCGCCTGGGCATCGTGGTGCCGATCGCGGCTATCGTTCTCCTGCTCACACCCGAAGTGCATCTGGATTTTAGTCCGCTGAATATTTTGACCTTCCCGGTTTCGCTCATCGGCGCCTGGCTGATCGTCTTCCTCTCAGATTACCTGGTGGGCATACTGGCGTTCTGGACGTCGCAGGTGGGCGCGTTCATCAATGGTTTCTTCGGCATCCGCTTGGTGCTCTCCGGCGCAATCGCGCCGGTGGCGATGTTTCCGCCGGCGGTCCAAGAGGTGCTGCGCTGGTCGCCCTTCCCATACATGCTCAACTTCAGCGTGGACGTGGCGATGGGCCGCCTCACGCCAGAGGCGTTGTTGACGGGACTCATCGTCCAGTGGGGTTGGGCGCTCTTCTTCATCTGCGCCGCTTGGGCCTTTTGGAAGATCGCCGTGCGCAGCTACAGCGCCGTAGGGGCCTGAGCGAGCATGCGCTACGTACGTCTGCTGGGCTTGTTCCTCAAAGCCAACCTGCTGGTGGAGTTGGAATATCGCGCCAACTTCGCGGCGCAGTCGGCGCTCGGCGTCCTGTGGGCCGGCCTGACCTTTGTCAGCGTGGCGGTGTTCTTCACCCAGACCGACGCGCTGGGCGGTTGGACATACGAGCAGGCGCTGATCATCGTCGCCTTGTTCACCATCATCAGCGGCGCAGTCCGCTTCATCTTGGAGCCAAACGTGATCAAAATCGTCGAGATGGTGCGCACCGGCGCGATGGACTTCGTGCTGACCAAGCCGGCCAACAGCCAGTTCCTGGCCACCCTGCGCTATGCCCAGTATGCCGGCTTGGCCGACATCGCCGCTGGCGGCGCGATCATGGGGTTCGCGCTCCATCGCATGCAATACCTGCCCACCCCTCTGGCAGCCATCCAGTTTGCGCTCATGCTCATCTCCGCGCTGGCCATCGTCTATAGCATTTGGCTGGTGATGGCGGCGTTGTCCTTCTGGTTTGTGAAGATTGAAAGCTTATCCGAGCTGTTCTACGCGCTCTTCGACACCGCCCGCTTTCCGGTAACGACATACCCTGGGTTGGTGCGCCTGCTGCTGACCTTTGTGCTGCCGGTGGCATTCATGACCACCTTCCCGGCCCAGGCCGTGCTCGGCCTGCTCGACGGCACGACGCTCGCCGCCTCGCTGGGCCTGGCCGCCCTGCTCGTCCTGTTCAGCGCCTGGCTATGGCAGCGCGCCGTGTTAGGCTATAGCAGCGCCAGCTCATAGGGGTGGGTTCATCGCTAGAGGGGAAAGTCCGATCAGACGCGAGAGCATGCAAAGAGATAAAGCGCGGCATCCTTGGCTAGGCGCATTCGCACATAGGAGCGCCGGCTGCTCGCTCGCCGCAGCGGCGCGTCATGTTGAGCGGCTACGTTGACTAAGGCCATGTATGTGCCAGCTCATTCTGCTTTGGTTGGGCGTGAGTCTAGATTCTTTGCCGACGCTCAGATGACGGGATTGCTGGCGACCCTCGTGCGCTCAATGCTGACACGCTAAGCGTAAGGGAATTACCCACTCCACTCACTCGATACAATCGTTTCTCGAGCGATGAGCAAGCTCCAGCAGCCGACCGGCATCCTGAACGAGGGCGATCAACTGCGCGCGCACCTCGCTGAGTGCGAGCGGGCACTGGCGTCTCTGGATGCGCAGCGCGCGCAAGCCCTCCTGCGCAACGCTGCCGAGGCCCATCGGCTGCTTGACAAGTTACGCGCCGCCGGCGCGGACGTGCGCGCCGAAGCCGCCCGCTGGCAAACCGTGACCGAGCGCATGGTCAAGGATGCCGAAAGAATCGTGAACGCAGCAGGCGGGACTCGCTCATTTGTCGCTCTGCGCAGCCAAGTTGCGCCGCAGCTCGATGAACCTTGGTGGGCGCTGGAGGCCATCGTCGCCGCTAGGCGCCGCCGGCTGATCCGGCAAGCCATCGCCGGCTTCGCCATTTTGGCTGCGATTGGCCTGGTCGGCTTTTTGCTGCGCGACGTGCTCTTCCCGCCCAACCCGGTCGGCGATGCGATCTTTGCTGCCCAGTCCGCCCTCCAACAGGGCGATGTATCTCGCGCCTTGCAGGCCATCGAGGAGGGCCTCCAGGCCGCACCCAACCACCCCACCTTGCTCACCTGGAAGGGGACGCTCCTGGATGCGCGCAACGACCCGGCAGCCACTGCGATCCTGGCCGCCGCGCGCGCCGGCATGGGCGAGCGCGACTACCTATTGGAACGGTCACAGGTCAACTTGCTGCTCGGTCGCTATGAGCGGGTGGTCGCCGACATGACCTACGCCATCGAACGATTTGCCGACCCAGCCGATGCCTACATGATGCGCGCGACAGCGCTCGAACAGCAGGGCAACTTGCCACAGGCCATCCGCGACCTTGAGGCAGCAGCGGCGATCGCCGAGCGGATAGGCAACGACGCGCTGTTCGCCACGGCGCGCGTGCGCATGGGGATGCTGCTTCAGGTTGCGCCTGCGCTCAGTTTGACTCCCGCACCCTAGCCGGCCTGGGCCAGGAACGCATCAATCGCGTCCAGCAGCGTCTGGATCTCCTCCTCGGTCGTGTCGGCCATGTGCGCGATGCGAAAGGTCTTGCCCTTTAGCGCACCGTAGCCATCGGAGATGTGCATGCCGCGCGCAGCGAGAAAGGCGTTCAGCGCGCCCACATCGATGTTGCGCGTGTTCGCCACACAGGTCACCGTGTCGGACTCGTAGCCAGGCTCGGCGAAGAGGGCAAACTGCCGGCGCGCCCATTCGCGGACGCGCTGCGCCATGCGCGCATGGCGGGCGAAGCGCCCCTCCAGCCCTTCGGCCAACATATCGTCCAGTTGGCGATCCAGCGCGAACATGAGCGAGATAGCTGGCGTGGCCGGCGTGTGGTTTTTCTGGAGGAACTTCTCCAGCTCAACAAAGTCAAAGTAGTAGCCGCGGTTTTTGACCGTCGCAGCCTTGGCCAGGGCGCGGTCGCTCACCGCGGCAAAGGCCAATCCAGGCGGCAGGCCAAAGCACTTCTGCGACGAGGTGAGCAACACATCCAGCCCCAGGACGTCGAAGTCAATCTTGACCCCACCCAGCGAGCTGACCGCGTCCACCAGGATGAGCGTTTGCGGCGAGAGCGCTTTCACCACGCTGACGATCTCGGCCAGCGGGTTCATCACCCCGCAGCTCGTCTCGTTATGCACGATGGCGATCGCCTCAAACGGGCGCTTATTAGGCTCGGCGGCGCGCGCCAGCAGCGCCTCGCGCACCATCTCCGGCTTGATCGCTTGTCCTTCGGGGACGCGCAGCCAGGTGGTGGCCTTGCCGTTGCGCTCGAAGACATCGGCCCAGCGCTCGCTGAACGCCCCGCACACGGCGGCCAACACACCGCCGGCTGGGTCGTCGCTCACGCAGTTCCGCGCGGCGGCTTCCCATAAACCCGTGCCCGATGAGGTGCTGATGAACACCCTGCTCTGCGTGAAGAAGACCTGGCGCAGTTTGGGCTGGATGCGGGCGAAGAGCGTTTCAAACGGCTTGCCGCGATGGCCGATCATCCACTGCGCCTGCGCCTCCAGGATCGGCCTGCGCACCTCGACCGGCCCTGGGATGAATAGCTTGATGTGATCGCTCATAGCTGGCAAATGTGGCTATTCTACGGTCACGCTCTTGGCCAGGTTGCGCGGCTGGTCCACGTCACAGCCCAGCCGCACCGCCATCTCATAGGCCAGGCGCTGCATAGGGATGGCCGTCAAGACCGGGGTGAGCAGCGCTTCCGCCGGCGGCACCTCGATCACGTAGTCCGCCTTGCCGCGGATGAAATCGTCGCCTTCAGTGGCGACGGCGATCACCGTCCCTCCGCGCGCCTTCACCTGCTCGATCTGCGAGATCATCTTCTCGTAAACGTTGTCTCGGACGGCCACGCACACCACCGGCATCTTCTCATCGATCAGGGCGATGGGTCCATGCTTCATCTCGCCGGCGGGGTAACCTTCGGCGTGAATGTAGCTGATCTCTTTCAGCTTGAGCGCACCCTCCAGGGCGATTGGATAGTTCACCCCGCGACCTAAGAACAAAAAGTGTTCGCGGTTGTGAAAGCGGTTGGCCAGCTCCTGATAGATCGGTTCATCGTCTAGCATCCGGCTGACCAGGCCGGGCAGATGAGCCAAGGCGCGCGCCAGCGCGTACGACCGCTCATCTTCGGCTGTGTGAGCCGACTGCGCCAGCGCGCACGCCAGCAAGTATTGATCCACGATCGAGGTGAGGAATGTCTTGGTGCTGCACACACCGATCTCCGGGCCGGCCCGCATGTGGATCACGCCGCTGGCCAGGCGCTCGGCCTGCGCGCCGACTGCGTTGACGATGGCCCACGCCGGCGCGCCGCGCTCGCGGCCGGCGCTCATCGCCGCCAGCGTATCCGCCGTCTCGCCAGATTGGGTGATGCCGAGCACGACCGTGTCGGGCGCGATCAGCGGGTCGCGATAGCGATACTCGCTTCCGTAGTCCACCTCGACGGGCACGCGCGCGATGCGCTCGATGTAGAAGCGGCCGACCAGGCCGGCGTGGAATGACGAGCCGCATGCCACTGTATGGATGCGCGCCGGGCGATTGGCCTCGTCAAGCGCCAACTGCTCTAGGTGAACGGCGCCGGTCTGGAAGTTCACCCGACCCCGCAGCGTGTCGGTGATCGCGCGCGCCTGCTCGAAGATCTCCTTTTGCATGAAGTGGCGATACTCGCCCTTCTCGGCGCTGACAGGGTCCCAGGGGATGATGTGTGCGCGCTTCTCGACCGGCGTGCCGTCCAGCCGGCGCACGTCGAGGCCATCCAGCCGCACGACGGCCACCTCGCCATCGTCCAGGAAGATCACCCGTCGGGTGTATTCCAGGATGCCAGGGACATCGGAGGCGACGAAGTGTTCACCTTCCCCTAGGCCGATCACAATCCCGCCGGCGTTGCCCAGCCGCGCCGCGATCAACGTGTCCGGCGCCTCGGCGCACATCATCACGACGGCGTTGGATCCGCGCAGCCGGCCAATCGCAGCAAATGCGGCGCGCTCGAACGACATGCCGTCCTTCATAAAGAGGTCCACGAGGTGAGGAATCACCTCGGTATCCGTCTCGCTGCGGAAGCGCACCCCCTCGCCTTCTAGCGCAGCCTTTAACTCGACGAAGTTCTCGACGATACCGTTGTGAATGACGGCCACGCTGCCGGTGTCGTTAAGGTGCGGGTGGGCGTTGTGCTCCGTCACGCCGCCGTGCGTCGCCCAGCGGGTATGGCCGATCCCGACCGTATGGCTAGCGGTCAGGAGGTCTGGCTCAGCTTGGAGTTTGGCTTCCAGGTTGCTCAGCTTGCCGATGGCGCGCTGGACGAGGATGCGCCCTTCGCGCAGGATGGCCAGGCCGGCCGAGTCGTAGCCGCGATATTCCAAGCGCCGCAGGCCATTGATGACGACCGCGGCGGCTGGCCGCGGGCCGAGGTAGCCGATGATCCCACACATGTGACTCTCTATTTGGCCTACTTAAATAAACGCGAGAAGCGCCGTGCAGGCGCTTCTCGCAGCGTTTGAGAGACAGCTAAGGCTCAGCGCCCCATGACGGCGCGCAGCGTGGCGCAGGCCGGGCACGAGCCGTCCGGTCGGAAGATCGAGTAGCCGGCCTGCGGATCCTCGGCGTCGTATTGGCGGCGATCCATGTTCCAGATGATCATCATGCGCACCTTGCCGCTGTCGCGCGAGAGCTGGGCTGCGCGCGCCAGCCACTGCGCTTGGTTGGCCAGCGTGATGTTGGATGCCCACTGGAAGTTCGGTGCCTGGATCGGCCCGAGGCCCTCGGGCGTGAGATAACCCAGCTCGGTCCAGCAGACCGGGCGCTGGCCGCCGAAGGCGTCGTAAGTCACGTTCAACGTGCCCCAGAAGTACCACTGGTGATGGTCGCTGCTGCCGACCGGCGCGCCGCTGGTCTGGTCTGGGCCGACCATCGTGCCGTTGTGGTGCGCACCGATGCAGTCCATCCACTGCGCTGCGCCGGCAGCTGCCATGCGCCGCAGGAACGGAGCATCGTCACAGCCGGCATTCGTGCAGTTGCCGCCGAAGTAGCCCGTGGGCGCCATCGCCCCGCTGATTACCAGGACGTTGGGGTTAGCCGCCTTAATGGCGATGTATGCCTCGCGCAGCATGTTGACGTAGTTCTCCGGGTTCACCTGGCCGTTGCCTGGGCCGCCATATTCACGGTCGAGATTAGGCTCGTTCCACACCTCGATTGCGTCAGCCCCCATCCGGACGAGGTCAACCAACGACGCTGCGAACTCGCGATGATAGTTGAGGTCAGCCGCTCGTCTGCGGTCGCCCACTGCGCCGATTAGGACCTTCAGGCCGGCTGCTTTGGCCGCGGCGATTCGCCCTGGGATGTCCGTATCCTGGGTCTGGAACTTCACCCAGGTCATGCCGATGTCGCGCATCTGGTTGAACACGGCGGTGCTGCCCATGTGGCCGCCCAACTCGAAGGTCCAGTTGCCGCCGGGGCGCGGGGCAGGGGCGGCAGGCGCGGGTGCTGGCGCAGCCGGCGCACCTCCAAAGGTGGTGTATTGGGCGAAGACGAAGGCCGGGCGGTTGTTGTAGAGGATCTGAAGCCAGCGACCATCGGCCGTGCGCGCCGTCGCTTGCACCACGTCGCCGCGCCGCAGCCGGCCCAGGATCGCGTCGTTCAGGCTGGGGCCGCTGCGCACGTTCAGGAAATCCGAGGTGACTGTGACGCTGGTGCCGGCAGGCGCCGCTGGCGCAGGTGCAGATGCCGGCGCGGGCGCACTGGACTGACACGTGCCGCCCGGCACAGCGAACTGGGCAAAGACGAACGCCTGGCGACCATTGTAGTTGATCCGATACCAAGCACCGTCAGCAGTCTTGGCATCGGCCATCACCTTCTGTCCACAGGTCAGCCGACCGATGATCGCGTTGCCCGTGCTGGGGCCCTCCCGCACGTTGAGGAAAGGCGTGGTCACCGTCAGCTCTACGCCTCCCTGGGCACGCACAGCCTGCGTGCCGAACGAAACAATGATCAACATCGCAGCGATTAACAGTGATAGGTGTCTCTTCATAGGCAGTAACCAAATCTTAGATTTGTATGACTTAAAGATACTTCTCCACCGCCCAGCCGCCTGCTTGCATCGGCGTGACAGCCGGCATGTCAGCAGCCAGTGCGTATAGAAGTTTACTATTTCCAAGCAGCGCATCGAGCACATCGCCCATGCAGTCGGCCAGCGCGACCGTCTTTTTTAGCGCCCGGGCGATGTCCGCTGGCGACACATCGTCGAGCGCAACGCCGTCGGGATGATCGAACATCAGGCGCGGCAGAATGACCAAATCGCCGCACAGATCGGCGTTGCGCAGTTGACGGATGACGTCCTGGCCGCAGAGCAGGCCGGCGACGGTGATCGTCTCGCCCAGCTGTTCGTTGACGATGGGGAAGACGCGCAGCGGGATGCCGGTCAGGCGGCTAAACGCATGCGCTGCGCTCGTCAGGGTGGGGGCGAAGAGCGTGCCGGTGACCAGGCTGGCCGCTTGAAACAGCGCGTGTGCGCGACGAATCATCGGCAGCTCGCTGCGCTTAACCCGTCGCCACTCGTCCAGGAAGTCGCGCACCATGCCCAGGCCATTGGCCTGCAGCGCCAAGCCGTCGTACGCCCGCTTGGTCGGCACGGGGCGACCGGCGAGCAAATACCATTCGTCCGTGGCGTATACGAAGCCGACGCCGAAGGTTCGGCGGTACTCCGCTTGCCAAGCCTCAACCCGTTCGAGGGTGGCCAGCGCTTCCGCCGGCGTATGTGGACGGTAGCCATACTTGTGGTGGCGGGTGAGGCCGACCGGCACAACGCTCACCGACATCACGTGAGGATAAAGCGTCGCCAGTTGGCGGACGCTCTCCTCCATTCGCGGGCCATCGTTTAGCCCAGGCGTGATCACCAATTGGGTGTGGGTGGTGATGCCGTGGTCGGCCAACCAGCGCAGTTGGGCCATGATGTCGGGCGCGTGGGGGTTGCGCAAACAGCGCCGGCGCGTCTCCAGATCTGTGGCATGCACGCTGACGTAAAGCGGCGACAGGCGCTGTTCCGCGATGCGCGCCCAGTCCTCCTCGCTCAGGTTGGTGAGCGTGACGAAATGGCCAAACAGAAAGGAGTAGCGATAGTCATCATCCTTGATGTAGAGCGTGCGGCGCATGCGCGGCGCGTTCTGCAGCACAAAACAGAACGGGCACAAGTTATTACAGCGCCGAATATCTATGTCGAAGGTGGGATGGGCGAACTGGATGCCCAACGCCTGGCCGAAGGCCCGCCGAACGGTGACATCGTGCGTCACGCCGGCGCGAACGAAGCGCAGGGTGAGTACCTCGTCGGCAGCGTAGAACTGCGCGTCTATGACGTCGCGCAGCGTATGGCCATTGATGGCGATCAAATCGTCCCCTGGGCGCAGGCCAGCCTGATCGGCCAGGCTGCCGGGGTCAACGGACTGTATGAGCCCCATCGCTCAGGCATACACGCCGCGCATGTGCGGCGGGAGAACGGCAGCCAGCCGGCGCATGGCGAAATCGGTCAGCGCCAGCAGCTGCTCGCGCGAAGGTGGGTTGTCCTCAGCGGTCAACTTGAACGGCGCGCCCAGCGTGATCGTCACCTCGGCGCGCCGCAGCCGAAGGAGGGACGGCAGGATGTCGGGCGTGCCGACGATGCCCGCCGGCACCACCCACGCGCCGGTGCGCACGGCCAAGAACGCCAACCCTTCCTGACCTTGGATCAGCCCGCCTGTCTTGCTGCGCGTGCCCTCCGGCGAGATCAACACGACCCCACCCGCGTTGAGCACCTCGGTCGCGGCCTTGATCGCTTGCACGTCCACCGCCCCGCGGTGAACGGGGATCGCGCCGTAAGGGGCGACCAGCCAACGCACGCGCCAGTCCTCGAAGGCCTCCACTTTGGCCATCGGTGTGATCGGCCGGCCCAGCGCCGCCAACACCACGAACGGATCTGCCCAGTTCACGTGGTTGATCATCACGATCGTCCCGCCCGTCGGCGGCATGTGTTCGGGGTGAACGACGCGGTGGCGCATGCCCAGGCGATACCATGCCCGCAGCCAGGCGTTGTAGAACACGCGCAGCGGCGCGCGCTTGTTCCACCTCCAACGCCGGCTGAAGGCCGACCGCTTGCCGGGGGTGCGAGCAAGTGAGCGCGTCATGGCGCGGACTGATGGGGCGCGAGGGCAGCGTTGCGCGCCTCGACCAGCGCGAGCGCCTGTGCCAGCGTTTCCTCCGCGCTCAGCTCCGTGCTATCCAGGATGACCGCATCGTGCGCCGGGCGCAGCGGCGAGTCGGCGCGCGAGGAGTCCAACCGATCGCGCTGACGCAGGCCCTCCAGCACGTCGCTGTAACGGCTGGCGACGTTGCGCTGGGTTAACTCGAGGTGTCGCCGCGCAGCGCGCGCTTCCAGTGAGGCATCTAGGTAGATCTTTAAGTCGGCGTCTGGCATCACCACCGTGCCGATGTCCCGCCCAACTACCACGGCCTGCCGGCCGCTGGCGATGCGCCGTTGCTGGGCCACCATCGCCCGCCGGACGCGCGGAAACGCCGCCACGATGGACACCACGGCGTCCACCTCTGGACTGCGCAATGCGCGGGTCACATCCTGGCCATCCAAGTGAACCAAATATGGCAGATCATCGTCTGGTCGTGGCGGCAACACCTCGATGTGCAATCCCTCGGCAAGCGCAGAGACAGCCGCCTCGTCTTCGGGCGCGATCCCGCGCCGTAAGACGGCCAGCGCCACCGCGCGATAGGTCACTCCAGTATCGAAGTAGAGGAACCCTAGGTGGCGAGCCAGACCCAGGCCCAGCGTGCTCTTGCCCGCGCCCGCCGGGCCGTCAATGGCGATCGTGCGCACAGGATGCTTGTGGGACATCACCATTCCTCCCTTGCATCAGCGCAGCCACCTCGGCTTGAGTGAGCCTGCGCCACTGATCTGATTTTAGTTGACCCAACGTCACGCAGCCAAACCGGACGCGCATCAGGCGCAGGACAGGATGGCCAAGCAGCTTGGCCACGCGCCGGATTTGGCGCTTGCGCCCCTCGCGCATCACGATCCGCAGCCAGGTCGCCGCCATTCGGTCATCGGGCAAAGGCGGCTGAGGATGGATCACGGAGACGTCAGCAGGCGCGGTGGGACGCTGCTCGCCGGCCAGCCATACCCCGCTGCGCCAGCGCGCCAGCGTCGCTTCGGTGGGATAGCCAGCCACCAGGGCGTGATATTCCTTCTCATGCTCAAAACGGGGATGGGCCAGGCGATGGGCAAACGCGCCGTCGTTGGTCAGCAAGATCAGGCCGCTGGTGTCCTTATCTAACCGGCCTACAGCGAACAGCCGCTGCGGCAGGTGAACCAGGTCGAACACCGTCTTTGCGCCGGCCACGCTGCGGTCGGAGAGGTAGCCAACTGGCTTATGCAGCGCGATATAGACCTTCTCCTCCGGCGGCGCAAGCAGCCGGCCATCTACGCGCACCTCATCGTGCGGCGAGACGACGGTGCCGAGCACGGCCACCTGGCCGTTGACCGTCACGCGGCCGGCTGCGATCAGCGCCTCGCACTTGCGCCGCGCGCCCAGTCCTGCTTGCGCCAGCAGCTTTTGCAAGCGCATGGCTAACGGGGCTCGCCATCCGCGGGCGCGTCGCCTCCCGCAGGAGGTTGCGCTGCGGTGGGGAGCTGGTCGAGGTTCTCAACCGGCGGCAGCTCATGCACGCCGCGCAAGCCAAAATGGCTGAGGAAGTCGAACGAGACCCCATAGCGCATGGGATGTCCCACTGTCTCAGCCCGCCCCAGCTCCTGGATCAGGTTGCGCGCCAGTAGGGTGTTGATCACGCCGTCGCAATTCACGCCGCGGATCATCTCGATCTGCGGCTTGGTGATCGGCTGGTTATAGGCGATGATGGCCAGCGTCTCCAGCGCTGCCGGCGAGAGGCGCGTGCTTTCCTCCAGGCCGAGGAAACGCTGGATGCGCTCGGCAAGCTCCGGGGCGGTGACCAGGCGGACGCGATTGCCGAGGCGCTGTAGCCGGATGCCGCGCGACTGGTAGTGATCGGCCAGCGACTCGAGCGCAGCTTCGACCTCGTTCAGCGTCGCGCCCAGCGCTGCCGCCAGCGCATTAACCGTCGCCGGCTCACCCGAAGCAAACAACAAGGCCTCTACCTGAGCAGCCAGCGAGAGCGCAGGAGGCGCGTCGTTGGTCAGTGCGGGCAAATCGTCCATTGTGGACTCACGCAGGGCGTTCGTCGCCGGCAGTGGGTTGCTCGGTTGAGACAACGGGTTGATCGGCGAATGATGGCGCCGGCGAGGATGCAGGCTCGACGACGGGCGTCGCCGCTGGTCGGGCGGGAGCGGGCGCGATAGGGGACTTGCCGGCCTTGGCCCGGATTGACACCTGCGGCTTACCTGCCAGCCGCAACCCAAGCTGGTCTTGGGCCACCTGGCGCGCGACCAGCGCCACCTCCTCGGCTTTGGCCACCAGATCCAAGTCCCTTGTCACCGTCACGTCCAGCTTCAGCTCCACGGCGCGATCACGGCCGATCACGTGTACTTTCGAGCCAACCACGCCAGGAATGGCATCCACTTGGGCCTTGACGCGCTCGCGCACGTCTTCGGTGCTGATGCGGATGGTGCTCTCGCCGGCATGATGGACGATCTCGATGTCGCGCGAGCTGCCCTGGCGCAGCTCCAGCCAGATCAAGAAGCCGATCAACGCCGCCCACACAATGGCCATGAGCACGCGCGCCAGCACGCGACCGGTGTCCGAATAAGCGACGAAGACGGTGCCGCGAAACCAGTCGGCAATTGATTGCATCAGGCTCAGCCAGGCAGCCGGCGCGATCAGCACAAACGCGCCCAGCACCAGCAGCAGGCTCAACATGACGAGGACGAAGATTCGGTTGAAGGTATGCACGTTCCACCTGCCAGTTCGGGAATTGTACTTTGTGGGGAGTGGCACGATGGAAAGGATATTTATCGACACGTGCCCGTTCACGAATCACTCGCTGTGCCAGCCTGTTGTGCTCAGAGGTGCAGCGCCGCTGCGCCCCACACGCAAAGCATCTAAATCCTGCTCAGCTAGCCTCTCATGAGTTCATCCATGTTGCTGCGCCGCAAAGCTAGTGACGCCGCAGTAATTCGATTGGGGTGCGAGTCTAGACTCTTCGCTTGCGCTAGAAAGACAGGGTGAGGCAGGATAGTGGTGACCCTGATGCGCTGAATACGCTAAGCATCGCCGACCCGCTCGATGCTTCGCTGCGATGACGTGAGCGATGCGCTTGTGATGACCAAAACATGTGCCCAACGATGTAGCCTTTCATTCCAAATTGAAACACTCCCTTTAGCAAGTGCGGCTGCTTGGCATGATATAGGGTCAGGCATGCGTAGCTGCGTGGCTACGATGTTAGCTCTGGAATATGCTCCTGTCTGTCTAGAGCCGCCAAAGATACAATAGCGGCTGCATGCGCACCTTCCAAGACCTCATCCTCACCTTGCAGTCGTTTTGGGCTGAGCGGGGGTGTTTGATATGGCAACCCTATAACCAGGTCGTCGGCGCGGGCACGATGAACCCCGCCACCTTCCTGCGCGTGCTCGGCCCAGAGCCATGGAACGTGGCCTATGTCGAACCTTCGGTGCGGCCCGATGACGGCCGCTTCGGCCAAAACCCCAACCGGCTTTACACCCATACCCAGTTCCAAGTGATCCTCAAGCCGCCGCCGGAGCGGTCGCAGGAGATCTATCTAGATAGCCTGCGCGCGCTGGGCATTGACCTGGCGCGCCACGACATCCGCTTCGTCGAGGATAACTGGGCGCAGCCGACGATCGGTGCGTGGGGGCTGGGCTGGGAGGTGTGGCTGGATGGCTTGGAGATCACGCAATACACCTACTTCCAGCAGGTCGGCGGGCAGACGCTCGATCCGGTGTGCTTGGAGATCACCTATGGCCTGGAACGCATCGCCATGGCGATGCAGGGCGTGCGCAGCGTTTTTGACCTGCGCTGGAGCGAGGACCGCACGTATGGCGACGTGCGGTTGATCGAAGAACAAGAGCGCAGCGCGTATGCCTTTGAGCAGGCGGATGTCGGCGCGCTCCAGACGCTGTTTGACACGTATGAGCGAGAGAGTCGGCGCGCGCTGGAGGCCGGCTTGGTGCTGCCGGCCTACGACTACATCCTACAGTGCTCTCACGCCTTCAACCTACTGGACACGCGCGGGGCGATCGGCGTGACCGAGCGCCAACGCTTCATCGGGCGCATGCGCGACCTGGCCCGCGAGGTGGCCGCGCGATACACGGAACAGCGCAAGAAGCTCGGATTTCCATGGGGCGTGCCGGCAGCGCAAGCGCCCGAGACATCGCTGCCCGAATTGCCAGTCGCTGGCGATCGGCCCCAGACGTTGCTCATCGAGCTGGGCACTGAGGAACTACCGGCGGACGACGTGCCCGCCTGCCAGGAGCAACTGGGCCGCTTTGTGATCGAAGCGCTCGACGCGGCCCGCGTTGACCACGGCGACGTGACGTTGATCGGCACCCCACGGCGCACGGCCGTGCTGGTGAGGGACGTGGCTGCGCGCCAGCGCGACGTGGATGAGCTGGTGAAAGGCCCGCCGGCCAAGGCCGCGTTCGACAGCGCGGGCCGCCCCACCCAGGCTGCGATCGGCTTCGCCAAACGCTTCCAGCTTGAGCCAACCGATTTGATCGTCAAAGAGGACGCCGGCGGCGCCTATGTCTATGCCCGCAGGCGCGAATCGGGCCGGCCCACCCTCGAGGTGCTCGCCGCCGCCCTGCCGCAGGCGATCGGGAAGATCACCTTCGAGAAGACGATGCGTTGGAACCTCACCAACGTCGCGTTCGCCCGGCCGATCAACTGGATCGTTGCGCTGCTGGGCGAGCACGTCATCCCGTTTGCCTTTGCCGGCGTGCCATCGGGGCGGGTGAGCTATGGGCCGCGAGGGGAAGGCTCACCGGCCTTCACGCTGGCCAGCGCCGAGGATTACCTGGCCCAGCTTGAGGCGCATCACATCCTGGGCGAGATGCGCGCGCGCCGCGCTGAGATTCAGCGCCAGGTGAACGCCGCCGCGTCCGCCGTTGGCGGGTATGTCGCGCCCGACGACGCCTTGCTCGACGAAGTGACCAACCTGGTCGAGCAACCCACGGCGATCTTGTGCCAATTCGACGAGGCGTTTTTGGCGCTGCCAGCGGAGGTGCTCACCGCGGTGATGCGCAAGAAGCAGCGCTACTTCACCGTCATGCGCCCGGATGGCCAGGCGTTGCTGCCTTACTTTGTCACCGTGCGCAATGGCGGCAGCGCGCATGCCGACGAGGTGCGCAAGGGCAACGAAGACGTGGTGCGCGCCCGCTTTGCCGACGCGGCGTATTTCTTCCGCCAAGACCTCAGTAAGCCGCTGGAGGCCTATTTGCCCCGCCTCGCCACGATCACTTTCCAGGCCAAGCTCGGCTCGATGCTGGATAAGGTGCGGCGGATCGAAGCCCTGGTTGAACCGATCGCGCAGCAGCTCGGCATCAGCGGCCGGGCGCTCGACGTGGCGCGCAAAGCCGCGCGGCTGTGCAAGGCTGACCTGGCCACCAGCATGGTGGTGGAGATCACCGCGCTGCAGGGCGTGATGGGGCGGGAGTATCACCGGCGCACCAGCGAAGACCCGGATCGCGAGGCGGTCGCCGAGGCGATCTTCGAGCACTATCTGCCGCGCTTCGCCGGCGACGCCGCGCCAAAGACCGAAGCCGGCCTGATCGTCTCGCTGGCCGACAAGCTCGATAGCATCGCTGGACTCTTCGCAGTCGGCCTGGCGCCGAAGGGCAGCGCCGATCCCTTTGCCCTGCGTCGCGCCGCCATCGGCATCGTGCAAAATCTGCTGGCCAGCGGGCGGACGTTCTCGCTGCGAGATGGGCTGGCGAAGGCCCTCAGCGGCCTGCCCGTCCCCGCCGGCGAGGACGTTTTACGCGCCGCCCACCACTTCATCCTGGAGCGCGAGCGGCAGCATTTCCTTGATGAGGGGTATCGCCACGATGTGGTGGATGCCGTGGTGGACGAGGCCGGCGATGACCCGGCGCGCGCGCTGCGTCATTTGGTGCAGTTGCGCGAGGCCGTCGCCGCTGCGGATTGGTCAGCGACGTTGGCTGCCTACGCGCGCTGCGCGCGCATCGTGCGGTCCCAGCCGGCCGATAGCGCGTCGCCGGGTGCAGATGACGAGCCGGCCAGCCGTGCCCTCGCCCAGGCGGTTGAGGCTTTGCCTGTGCCCCACGATGTGTACGGCTTGGTCGCTAACCTGCGCGCGCTCACGCCGCTAATCAATCGTTTCTTTGATGAGGTTTTGGTGATGGCCGATGATTTGGCCCTGCGCGCGGCGCGTTTGGCCCTGTTGCGCCGGATCGTCGCACAGGCCGATGGCATCGCTAACCTCAGCAGGCTTGAGGGGTTTTAGATCTCGATGCGCTCTTCCTCCGACGATCCCGAGCAAGCCCGACTGGATGCCTGGCTGCGCGAGCGCCACGAGAAGCAGTTTCGCGATAGCCTGACCCAAGGCACACAACTGCTCAGCCAACGCAGGCCGGATGATGCGCTGCCCTTTCTGGAGCGCGCACATAAACTGAAACCAGACCATCCGGATGCTGCGCTCAATTTGGGCGGTGCCTATATCATGGCCGGCAAATACGCGCTGGCGGTCAGCGTGCTGGAGGTCGCTGTCGAGCGCCATCCGGATTACGCCCAACTTTGGATCAACCTAGGGGCGGCCTATCTGGGCAACCCGGCCACTGCGACCGATGACCGGCAGCGTCGCGCGCTGGCGGCATTTCAGCGCGCGCTGGACATCGACCCATTGGCCCACAACGTGGCCTACAACATGGGCCTGATCTACCGCGACCGCGGTGAGATCGCACAAGCGATCGCGGCCTTTCGGCAGGCCGTGCTTGCTGACCCAAATGACCGAGATGCCTGGCGCTTGTTAGAGCGGTTGAGCGCGACTTTTGATCGTCCTCTTGGCTGAACGCCTCTGTACTGCCCCGAAGGGCAGCGCGTTCCGGCTTGGCTGCCTTTGCTACTGGCGCGCCGGCGGGTGCTCGGTCTCCACAAAGTGGGCGGTCATTTGACCTACCGACTTGCTATGAACCCGCCGCACGCGCGCGCCGGTGGTGTTGGCTGAGGTGGTGAGGTGCGCTTGCATCCACGTCCCGACCGGCACGGCCAAGAGCGCGCCGATCATCGCGCTGAGCATGGCGTTCGGCAGTTGCACATACCACGGCGTGTTCCGACCGGAGAGCGCGATGCTGAGCAAGGCCAACGCGCCGCTCAGCGCGCCTGTGGCGACCACATTTGTGCCGCAGCGGGGGTGGATCGCCAGCTCGCGCTGGCCGGCTTGCAAGCGCTGAATGGCTTCCTCGGCGGCCGCCTGTACCGTTACGCCGTCTGGCAGATCGCCGTAGAGGTAGAAGCCATGCGCCGTCGCCCGTCCACCTGCGCGCAGGCTGGGGCGTCGTGATTCCAAGAGGCGCAGCGTGGCGTGCTCGAGCGCATGGTTGCGCCGAATGCGCTCGATGAGCTCGCTGAACATACGAATTCAGTATAACATCTGACACTGTATGAAACTTCAAGGTAAGGTGGCGCTGGTGACGGGGGCGGCGCATCGCGTGGGCAAGGTGATCGCCATGATGTTGGCTCGCGAAGGTGCTGACATTGTGGTGCACTATGGCCGGAGCGTCGAGGCCGCTCAACAAACTGCGCAGGAGATCGCGGCGCTGGGTCGGCGCGTCCTCTTGCATCAGGCCGATATGGGGAGTTGGCAACAGGCAGCCGAGCTGGGCGAGCGCGCGTTGGCACACTTCGGCCACGTGGACATCCTAATCAACAGCGCGTCTAGTTTTGTGCCCAACGACTATTTCTCCACCACCGAGGCGGATTTCGATCAGGCGTTCGACGTCAACGTGAAAGGGCCGTTCGTGCTCAGCCAGGTGATCGCCAGGGCGATGATGGCCAGCCAGACGGAGGGCATCTGTGGCAACATCATCAACATCGTGGATGAGGGTGCCTTCATCCCCGGGCGGAAGTATGTCGCGCATGGCCTGTCTAAGGCTGCCCTGTTGGCGCTGACCCGCGCCCAAGCGTTGAACTTCGGGCCGAAGGTGCGGGTGAACGCGATCTGCCCAGGGCCGATCCTCAAACCGCCTGATTACTCGGACGAGCAATGGGAGGCCTTGCGCGCAACTAACCCGCTGCGTGCCCTGGGCAGCGCCGAGCAGGTCGGTGAGATCGTGTTGTTCTTGCTCACTGGCCCACAGTTCATCAACGGTGATTGCATCATGCTGGACGGCGGGCGCATGTGGCAGCATCAGTAAGCGAGGTGCAATGACCAAATGGACCTGTTACAACTCACCAAGCTGGTTCAATTCATTGACGAAGAGCGACGCAAAGATCGCGTCCTGATCGCCCAATTGCAGGAGCAGGTGGCCAGCCTGATGCAGGAGGCCGAGGCGCGCACGCGCTACGCGCAATCGCTGGAGACGGCGCTGAACGAGCTGAAGCTACAGGTGATGCGCGCGCTTGGCTGGACTTCGGCCAACGAGCAATTGCGCCAGGAGTTCACCCAGGTCATCGAGCGAATCGAAGATCAGCGCGCCAAGGCCGAGCGCGAGCTGATGCGCACCCGCCAGATCGAGATCGAGTCCCTCACCCGCCAGTTGAACGAGCTGCGCAAAGAGGTCAAGCCCTATGCCGGCTACGCTGAGCAGATCGAGGCGCGCAAGGCCGAGGAGGGCCGGCTGGCCGAGCTGATCGGTCGCTTGCAACTGCAAGTGATGGATCTGGATCGGCGGTTCAGCCAACCCATCACTCAGATCGCCTTTCTCGAAGAACAGCGCCGGCAGGATGCTAAGCGCGTCAGCGCGCTTGAACAAGAAATTGCAGAGCTAAAGAAGAAAATTGAACAGCTCCCTCCCAAACTGCTGCTCCTGGATGAGGCGATCCGCCGCAAGCAAACCGAGATCGAAGAGGCGGCGAAGCTGCTGGAGGCGCAGAGCCAGTTGATCGAAACGCAACGAATGGCCGACGTGCGTCGCGAGCGGCAGTTCGCCGAATACGCTGAGCTCATCGAGAAGCTGAAATTGCGCGCAGAGGAGGTCTCCCAACAGGTGATCGGCTACGTTCAGCTCCGCGAGGAGGTCAAGCGCGAGCTGGCCGCGCTGCCCGACTTTAAGGAGCGCCTGGAGGTGCGGATCAACGAGCTGTTCGAGCTGCAGCGCGAGGCCGAGGAACGCGCCAAGCGCGCCGCCGACGCCTTCCGCGAGCAGATCGAGAAGGAGTGGCGGCTGTTCGCCATCGCACAGGATGAGAAGTGGTTCGACCGCGACCGGCGCTACAGCGAGCTGGAGCCGCGGATCGCTGAGCTGGAGGAAGAGCTGCCCAGGCTTCAGCCGCAGATCAGCGCGCTCATCGAGCTGCTCGAGGCGTTCGCCAAGGCATACGCCGAAGCCGGCCGCGAGTGGCTGGCGGAGTCCAATCGGCTGATTGACCAGATCAAAGCGCTCGTGCCCAGCGAGGTCAAGCCATCCCGCCGCCAGCGCAAGAAGCGCCAGGCGCAGGCCGCCCCTCAGCCGGAGACCAGCGATGGCGTTGACCTCTCCGCTGACCTGATCGAGTAAATCATGCGCGTCGTCGCCACCGCCGGCCATGTGGATCACGGCAAATCCACCTTGGTGCGCGCGCTCACCGGCATCAACCCCGACCGCCTGCGCGAAGAGCAGCAGCGCGGCATGACCATTGACCTAGGCTTCGCTTGGCTGACCCTGCCCAACGGCGAGTCGGTGGGGATAGTGGACGTGCCGGGCCATGCTGACTTCATCGAGAACATGTTGGCCGGCGTCGGCGGCATAGACGCAGCGCTGCTGGTGGTGGCTGCCGATGAAGGGCCGATGCCTCAGACGCTTGAGCACCTGGCCATCCTCTCCCTGCTAGGCGTCCAAGCTGGTCTGGTCGCACTGACCAAAGTTGACCTAGTGACGGATGCGACGTGGCTGGCGCTCATCACCGAGGATCTACAGCGCGCGCTGGCCGGTGTGCTGCTCGCCGAAGCGCCGATCGTGCCCGTGAGCGCGAAGACCGGACAGGGGCTGGATGACCTGAGGGCAGCCCTTGCCGACGTGCTGGCCCGCGCGCCGGCCAGGCCCGACCTCGGACGTCCCCGTTTGCCCGTCGATCGCGTCTTCGTCTTGCCTGGATTCGGAACGGTGATCACAGGGACGTTGCGCGATGGCGTCTTTGCGGTGGGGGACGAGGTTGAGGTCCACACCCAGCGCGGCCAGGTGCTCGCTGCGCGCATTCGAGGGCTGCAAACGCACAAACAGAAGATCCTCCGCGCCCAAGTCGGCAGCCGGCTGGCCATGAACCTGGCCGGCGTTGACGCTGCGCATCTTGCGCGTGGCAGCGTAGTGACTCGGCCCGGCGCCTATGCGCTGACGACCCTGGCCGATGTGCATCTGCAGGTCCTGGGCGAGGCACAGCAGCGCGCCTTCGGCCTGCGTCGGGCCATGCCACTGCGCCATCGGGCTGTGCTCAAGGTCTTCAGCGGCACCGCGCATAGCATGGCGAGCGTGCGCCTGCTGGAAGGCGATGCCTTGATGCCCGGGACGGCGGGTTGGGCTCAGTTACAGCTCACCACGCCGATGCTCTTGGCTGCGGGTGACCGGTTTATCCTGCGGTGGCCGTCGCCTGCCGCGACGATAGCCGGCGGCCTCGTCGTAGATCCACATCCGCCTCGCCCGCATCGGCGGCGTGGGGGGAGTGCCGATCCTGCCGTGTTGTCGCGCTTAGCCACGCTGAAGGATGGCGCGCCGGTGGATAAGTTGGCCCAAGCGATCAAGACGCTTCAGGTTGCGACACTGGATGAGCTGAGGGCCAACGCGCAACTCGACGATGCTGCCCTGCGCGCTGCGTTGGATGCGTCCTCGGCTCAAGGGACGGTGCTCGTCACGCCCGATCTCAGAGGCACGGCAAGCGTCGTGTGGAGCGCCGAGGCGTTGCGCGATGCGCACCGTCGCGCGGTTGCGATCTTGCAAGCGTTTCATCAGGCCCAGCCGCTGGCCGAGGGGATGCCCCGCGAGGCGTTGCGCAGCCGGCTGGCGCTGTCGTCTCCCGCGTTCGAGGCGTTGCTGAAGCATTGCGCTGACCCCCACGCTGCCGATGGTTTGGTGGATGCCGGCGGCGTGGTGCGCCTGGTATCGCACACAGTGCAGTTGACCCCACAACAGGAAGAAATGGTCAACGCGCTGCTCGACCGTTGTCGGGCACACCCCTGGGCGACGCCCTCGGTCAAGGAAGCGCGCGCAGCCCTCGGTGACCAAATCTATGAGCTACTCGTCCGTCGAGGCTCGATCGTGCAGTTGAATGCCGAAGTCATGCTCTTGGCGGAGACCTATGAACAGGCGGTGCGAGATGTGTGCGCGCTCATCGCGCGTCGAGGACAGGTTACCGTCGCAGAGGTGCGCGATTACTTCGCCACAACGCGCAAGTATGTGCTCGCCCTCTTGGAACACCTCGACGCTTTGGGGATCACCCAGCGCGTCGGCGATGTACGTTTGCTCAGGGCGACGGATGGGAAAAACAAAGAAGCCGGTGCGTAGCCCCGGCCCCCAGGGGCAGTGCAGCGCTCATCTGCACTGCCCCTTCCGCTGTGTATCGCCGCGCGGCTTCACTTGACCGCGATCTTGATTTGCTTCGGCTTGACGACCTCCGCCTTCGGAATGGTCAGCGTGAGCACGCCGTTCTCGAACTCAGCCTTGGCCTTCTCGGCCTCGACCTCGGTCGGCAGTTGGATGCTCCGCTCAAACGAGCTGTAGCGGATCTCCCTGCGCAGCCAGCGGCTCTTGTCGTCCTTGATCTCTTCCTCCTCCTTCCATTCGCCGCGCAGCGTGAGCACGCCGTTCTCCACCGTGACCTCCACGTCCTCTGGCTTCCAGCCAGGCAACGCAGCCTTCACGGTGAAGCCTTCGGGCGTCTCCATCACGTCCACCGCCGGCATGTTGAACCCATCGTCAAACCACCGCGCAGTGCTGACGAACGCATTGCGCATCAGTTGATCCATTGCCTCGCTCAGCGCCAGCATCTCACCAGCCGGATTCCACGTCCTGCGAACCAAGTTTGCCATGTCAGATCCCTCCTTTTGTTAGTCTGCTTGCTTAATTCTGCCCACAAGGTAGGGAAGGGATGTTAGAGAGGAATAGACGAGATGCTAAAGATGTATAAGCGCGCTCAGCATGCGTTGAACGGCCCTCGGCGAAATCCCACACGCCGTGTGGGATAACGTGTGGGATATTTAGCGCATATCACCACGGCCTCACGCAGCTGTCAAAACACCCTGCCTCAGCGCCCCGCAGCGCAGCACATGTTTAGGCTCTGCGCCGCGCACGCAGGGTAGGGCAGGGTACCGGTGACGCCGGCGTGCTCAATTCGCAACGATATGTGCTAGCGCGCGTACGCAGCGGCCACGCCGCCATCCACGGTGAGCATCCCGCCGGTGGTCTTGGCCGAGCGGTCGGAGGCGAAGAACAGCGCTGCCTCCGCAATGTCCTCTGGAAAGACGTTCACCTTCAGCGTTGTCCGCGCGGCGTAATAGGCCTCCAGCTCGTCGGGGCGGATGCCGTAATTCTTGGCGCGCGCCTCGCGCCATTGGCTGTTCCAAATGCTGCTGCCCTGGAGCACGGCGTCGGGCAGGATGCTGTTCACGCGGATGCCGAACGGGCCGCCTTCCTCGGCCAGGCAGCGCGCCAGGTGAAGCTCGGCTGCTTTGGCCGCGCTGTAGGCTGCGGCGTTCTTGCCGGCGGCCACGCTGTTCTTGCTACAAATAAAGATGAGCGCGCCGCCCCGCCCCTGCTGCTTGAGCACCCGGAAGGCTTCGCGGGCCACCAGGAAGTAGCCGGTGGCCAGCACGTCCATGTTGCGCTGCCACTCGGCCAACGTGGTCTCTTCGACCGGCGCGCTGCTGGCGATGCCGGCGTTGTTCACCACGATGTCCACCCCGCCATACGCTCGGCAGGCCAGGGCGAAGGCGGCCTGGACGGCCTCTTCGTGGGTCACGTCGCACGCGACGGCCACCGCGCGCTTGAAGCCATATGCCCGCGTGATGTCCTCGGCCACAGCCTGCGCGCCGTCGGCGTTGATGTCGGCGATGACGATGTGCGCGCCCTCTTGCGCCAGCCGGTGGGCGATCGCGCGCCCGATGCCGCTGGCCGCGCCGGTGATGAACGCCACGCGGCCGGCCAGCTCGCGGTCCGGCGGGCGCAGCGTGAGCTTATACAGCTCCAGCGGCCAATACTCCACGTCGAACGTCTCCTGCTCGTCCAGCGAGGTGAACCGATCAATCTGGCTGCACAGCGTCATCACGGCGATGGCGCGGTGATAGAGCTGGCGCGAGACGTCGGCCTGGGCTGCATCGCGCCCGACGGTGAACATCCCCAAGCCCGGCACCAGCACGACGCGCGGCGCGGGATCGGCCATCTTCACGCTCGGGTCGCGGTTCAGGCGCGTGAAATAGTCCGTGTATTGCGCGATGTAGCGCGCTACGCCCTCCGCCAACGCGCGCTTCAGCGCCTCAATGTCGCCCCCATCCCACGGCACGAACAACGGCAGGCGCTTGGTGTGAACCAGGTGGTCGGGACAGGCCGCGCCGACTTGGGAGAGGGCCTCGGCATCGGGCCGGGCCAGAAAGCGCAACACGTCCTCGCTGTCGTCGAATAGGACGATTGACCTGAGCTGCGCGCTCACCGCGCCGCGCAGGGTCGGCATCACTGCCGCGGCGATTGCCTTGCGCGTTTGATCGGCCAGGCTGAAAGCGAGCTGCTCCGGCGTTTGGTTGACCTGGTGGGCGAGCGCGAAGATGCGCCGCTCTGCTTCGCGCAGCGCGTCCTCGGCCTGCTGGATACAGGCGAGCGTGCTCAAGTAACACTGCTTGGCGTCTTCGCCCCAGGTGATCAGCCCGTGCTTGCCCATGATCACGCAGCTTGCCTGGGGATGCTGGCGCAGCAGCAGCGCGATGCGCTTGCTGAGGGCAAAGCCCGGACGCAGGTAAGGCACCCACACCATCGCGTCACCGAACACCTCGCGCGCGGCTGCCTCGCCCCGCGCCGCGCAAGCCAGCGCGATGATCGCGTCGGGGTGGGTGTGGTCAACGTGAGGGTGGGGCGTGAAGGCATGTAGCAGGGTCTCGATGGACTGGCGCGGGCGGTTTGGCTCGAACTGGCAGCGGGTCAGGTAGGCCACCATCTCTTCGTCGCTCATCTCCTCGCGCGCGATCAGCGGCAGCACTTCGTCTAGCTTTAAGCCGGCGAAGTCTTTCGTGGTGCACGTCGCCATGTCGGCCCCGCTGCCCTTCACCCAGAGCACGTTCACGGGCCGGCCCAGATGGTCGGTCTCGACGGCCTTCGCCGAGGTGTTGCCGCCGAAGATGTTCACCACGCTGCGGTCGGCGGCCAGCAGCCGGGAGCGGTAGGCGAGGATCTCCAGCGCGCTCAGTCCGCGCGCGTCTTCGTCGTTCCAGAGGT
>Ga0308416_1000044_pt1 | contig 38664 bp, 25 predicted proteins | sample HotsprSampleOS60_FD_203468 | JGI IMG/M metagenome (GOLD analysis project Ga0308416, IMG submission 203468) | Hot spring phototrophic mat microbial communities from Octopus Spring, Yellowstone National Park, Wyoming, United States - 20090730_OS60 ... | reverse complement strand
GTATGACCCGCAGAACCCGGTGGATGCCGTGCTGGAACGGGGGGGCGGGGCTGTCTGGATCGAGTGGCTGATCTGTTGGCTGATGCTGGCGCTGACCGTGCTGGCGGCAGTCCTGATCTATGGCTAGAAGGCACTATAATACCAGTACAAGGAAAGTGGGACTGTGGTAAGGCCGGTTGCGACCCCGTGTTTTTCTTTTGTTTCACTCACCCTTCGCTTCCATCATCCATCACTCTGACCCGGCAACGAGCACCGTCAGATGCGCGCGGTCGATCAGCACCCCCAGCCGACGCCCGTCGGCAGCCGTGAACGTCGGACTCTCCACTTCAACAAGGATTGTCGTGTGCTGTGGATTCACGATGAAGGTGCACGTGCGCCAGTCAGCGCTCAGGGAGATACTGCGACAGGTTCCATCAACGCAAATACGTGCAGGGACGGCGTTCCGTTCAGGGTGCGGCGCCGCCAGGCGCAGGGTGAGCAGCGCCTGCGTGTTCGTTGTGGCGCTGCCGAGCCGCAACAGTGCGCGTCCCGCGCTCCAGCGCGCCCGCACGCCCTGAAGTTCTTCCGCAGGATAGACGCCGCCAACGTACCCAAAGTCGAGTCCGTCACCGACATCCAGGGATGACGGTGGGTTGCGCCCCAGCACACGCCACGACCAGTCGGTGACGCGCTGTTCGTCGGCGTAATACCCGGCAAATGCGCGTCGTGCTTCGTCCAGATTTCCGAGCGAACGTTCCAGATCACCGAGGCGGGCGCTGGCGATAAAGTACGCCCGGCTTGCGTCCCACGCTGCGCGGTACGCAATGCGCGCCTGCGCAATCTCGCCGCGCGCTAGATGCGCCTGTCCAAGCCGCAACCATCCATCGGGCGTCACTTTGACGCTCAGTGCGCTCAGGTAGGCGCTCACCGCGCGATCCGGCGCGCCCAATGCCATCCATGCGTCACCGATCAGTGCATGGCCGCCGCGCGCCAGGTTCTCGCCAGCCCACGACCACGGGTAGGCGGTCAGCACCGTCCAGAGGAAGATGCAGACCAGCGGTGCGATCATTAGCAGACGCCGACGCTCAAAACAGGCGATGCGCTGCGTCAGTGTAGTGAACGTCCATGCCGCGTATGGGATGAGTGTCGGAAAGAGGAAGTGTCGGTAGCGCGCTTCACCGTGGGTGAGCAGCATCGTCACAATTGCGTAGCCGATCCAGATCAGGCAGAGCACAGCTGGAGCAACCGGCGGATGACAGGATTGGTGGAGCTGCTGATCGGATGGTATGTTGCGTATGCGCACTGCATGCGCCAGACCGATAATCGCGCCAGTAGCGATCAGGAGATACAGCAGATCGTCGAAGATCAGGGCGGCGACGAACAGCGGCAGATCAATGTCAGCGACGTAATGTTCCATCAGGAAGCGATCCTGGATCGGTTTGACGCGCGCCAGAAAGACCCAGTTGGGCCAGAGTTTCCGCACCACAATCGTCGGGTCTTCACGCAGACGCTCCAATCCGCGTGCAGTCGCATAGTTCGACCGCTCGACCGGGTTGCTGATGCCTTCAAGTATCCGATGGATAGTATCGCGGTCTTCGTGTGGTTCGTTGAAGACCCACAGGTTGTACGACAGCCCGGTTTCGATCAGGATGAACCCGCCGTATGCCTGGTAGTTGCGGATCGTCCAGGGTGCGATGACCATTCCGGTGCTCAGCAAAAAGAGGGTCGCGGTCAACAGTGGCACCGTCAACCGGCGTCGAACATCGCCGGACGGGTTTCGCCGTAAAACCTGAAACGCCAGCCAGAGCGCCGCGACGAGCAGGAACAGGAGTGCCAGCGACCGGGTCAGTGCAGCGAGTCCCAGCGCCGCTCCTGCGGCGATGACTAGCAGCCAGCGTTGCGATGCCGGTTGTTGATCCGCTGCATGGAGGAGCATCAGCATTCCGACCTGAAACAGCACGGTAAAGAGCGTCTCAGACATGTACAGACTGGCAAATGTGGCGTTCGTCCAGAGGACGGCGGCGATCAACGCTGCCAGCAGTGCTGATTGCTGGTGCTTTACCAGTCGCATGGTCAGTGCGTACGTGAGGTACACGCTCACGACGCTGAGCAGAATGTTGGGCAGCGCTGCCAGATGCAACGCACGCGTGGCATAGGGCCAGCCATCGTCGCCCACAAGCCGCCAGGATGCTGCCAGGAACAACGGGTAGAGGGGAGCGCGCAACCAGTGGTACTGCTCGTAGAACGACCATCCGCGCCCTTCTAGCAGGTCGCGCGCAACAGTGATGTATTCAACCTCATCGTTGGCTGGCTCGTGGAGCGGTTGACTCCAGAGGATGAGACGTAATCCCAGCGCGAGTGCGAGGATGATCAACAGGAAGATACGCGCCTGCGATTGATGTGTCATTGAACCGGAACCTTGATCGTACTGTCAGGGCGCATACACGACCCTTGCTTCATCGATGGCGACTCCAAGCAGACGGTTGTCAGGACTCGCCCGGTCGATGCTTCGGGGGCGATAGGTGGTGCTCTGAATGCTGACCAGTATCTGTTCATCGTCGGTAACGCCGGGCGGTAGCGGTAATTGTACAGTGTGCCAGCCGCGTGGAACGGTCATGCGAATGGCGTCGATGCTATCGATTCGGATCGTGATCTCTGGCGATGGTGCGCCGGGCAATCGGTCGCCGCCGATGCGAAGTTCGAGAACGCCGCCGGGACGCGCTGCCAGCAGTATCTCAGCGCAGTCGGTCGTCCAGCGGAAGCCGTTTTCCGGCGGATGAAACCCGCGCACATACCCCAAGTCGAGGCTGCCGACATCCAGGTGTTCCTGTGGCGGTGCAATGGGGCGAAAAACGTTCCACGCCCAGCGTTGCAGATCCTCGAGCGATGCCGTCTCGTAACGCAGGTCTCTCTGGGCGGCGCGCTGGTTGCCATTGAGACGATGGACGGCGCCACGCAAGAGATGGGCGTACGGATGATCAGGGATAGCAGTCAACGCTGCGTTCAGATGTTCGAGTGCGGCGTCGGCGTCGCCGTTCAGCAGAGCGACGCGCGCCAGGGCAACGCGCGCCAGAGCGGAGCGCGAATCGAGATGCAGCGCCGTTTCTGCGGCAATGCGCGCGGTGACAAGATTACTGTCTGTGAGCGCGCGTTCCGCCTGCCAGAGATGGGTATGCTTTTGCGCCAGCATGATCGCTTCTGCCGGGTACGAACGATGTGCGAGCATGAGGGCGATCAGACCTGCGCACGTGAGTGCGGCAGCGCTCAGCGCCGGTATCTGGCGCATCGTCGGCAGCCGCCACGCGCTCAGGCGAACGATCACCCAGGCAGCATAAGGGATGAGCGCAGGGTAGATGGGCAACCGGTAGCGCGGTTCGACGTGGAAGATCAGGGTGCTCAGCACGATATAGAGCATCCACGGCGCGGCGAGCATTGCCGTCCAGCGGCGCGCTGGCGCAAGCCAGAGACCGGCAGCGCCGCCGAGAAGGATCATAGTCCAGAGACCATCGCCGAGGAGCAGGCGCAACCACACCTGGAGCGGGGGAACCCAGATCGCCGGACGATTGCGCATATCGTCGAAAAACTGGAGCGCAGGAAAGAGCCGCGCCTCACGCCAGACTTTCGCCGCCATGTAATCGGGATGGGCAAGGATCGCCGCGATGCCACGTTCGGTTGCTAGGCGTTGACGCGCAGCCATATCATCGCCAAGCGCATAGAGTTGACGCTTGACCGACTCGCGTCCGGCTGGATCGTTGTCGAGCCAGAGATTCTCCGCTCCAGTCGTGTCGATAATGATCAGGGCGTGATAGGTCAGGAAGTTTCGTATCGTCCACGGTGCGATGACCAGGATGGCGGCGAGAACGAACATAATTGCAGTGCGTTTGCCCGTGTTGAGCAGCAGCCAGATCGCCCCCAGCACCAGCAGCGGCAGGGCGACAGACCGGATCAGCGCCAGTGCGCCCAGGCAGACGCCAGCAAAGACCGGTTGCCATCGTGATCGGGACGTAATCCGCGAAAGCAACCAGAAGATGATCGTTGCCACAAACAGAAAGAGGGTTTCGGTCAACAGTTCGGTAGCGGTAAACGCCAGCGTGTAATTCAGCGCCATCAGCAAGCCGGCAACCAGTGCCACGCGGCGATTGCCGAACAGCTGGAGGGTCAGAAGGTAGAGCGGGATCACCGTCAGCGCGCTGATGATCGCCTGCACCAGGCGCAGGTTCTGGATCAGCAGATCGAACGCAACGATGCACACTGCCAGAAAGATAGCATAGAGGGGCGGACGCATCAGGCGCAGTTCGACATACTGCCGTGTGCGCAGCAACGTCAGCGCCTGATTCAGATACTCCTGCTCATCGCCGCCCAATGGGTAGAGTTCATGCCAGCGCCACACCAGCAACCGCAACACCAGTGCCAGCCCGGTCAGCCCGATCAGCGCCAGGACGTGCGCCTGGTTCGACAAGAATGCTACTGTGATACGTCTGACATGCGCCATAATTATCGATATAAACTGATCTCAGTTCCGGTCCTTAGTTCTCAGTTCTCACTCCTCAACAATCACAACCCGATCAAGTCGCACCATCAACCGATGCACCTGTCCCACAGCCGCTTCTCCCTGTTGACTCAGATACCGCGCTGCATCGGGAACGAAGGTGGGACCGCGTAGTTCGATGACAACATCAGCGCCTTCCGGCATTGGCGGGAGTACGACCTCGAATGTCCTCCCATCCTCGCCATCCGGCGGGAATGCGCCGATGATATGCCCATCAAGCAGGACGCGCACCAGTGGAACAGGGCGCAGATCGGGAGACCATCCTCGTCCATCGACGATAAACACAAGGCGCTGTGGGTGGGCGCGCCCGGCGCGTGGGAAGCGCAGTTGCGCACCATCGGTGCACCAGCGATAGGTTGTGCGGGTCGCCGCATCACCCTCGCCGGGGTAGCATCCGCGAATATACCCCAGATCGAGGTTGCCGCCCAAGTCGATGGTGCGGGTTGGCGCCGGTCGCAGCCACTCCCATGCCCACTCGACCGGGTTGGCAGCATCGACATAGCGTGGCGTAAAAGCAGAGCGCGCGCCAGATTCATCACCGATGCTGCGCAACAGATCGCCGCGCAGGACACTCGCCAGCACATCGCCTGTGGCAGCAAGAACATCAGGTGGCGGGATCAACGCCAGCGCCTCGTGATATCGACCCTGATGGGCGGCGATCAGAGCAGCGCCGAGCCGTGCAGTGTCGCGTCCAGGCGTGCCGCTGTGCAGGATCGTTTCGGCAGCGGCGATATTGCCGGTTTGCAGCGCCGCCAGAAAGCGTGCATCGTCCAGCGCGCGCGGGCGTGCCGCAATTGCAATGCCGGTGATTGCCAGACTTGACGGGTACGGTCCGAGATACGACGCCCACTGTGAGTCGCTGCCGTGCGGTCGCGGTTCCAGGTAGGCATACGGCGCGGCAGCAACGAGTGTCAGTAATCCGGCAAGCGCACCGCAGGCGATGCCGTAGCGCGTGCGCAGCACATCGTACAGGCAGGCGCGGTTACGCAGCAGCATCGTGATCGTCACCGCCGCCAGAATGAAGAGGAACGGCAGGAGCGGCATGCGGAAGCGGTTGATGGCGAACAGCAGCGGCGCAAGGGCGATATTGAAGATCAGCCACAAACCGATCAGAGCGACCGCGCCGGGCGTCGGTGAGAGGCGACGCACCACCGCCCATCCGATAACGCCAGGCAGAAGAGCGAGCACATACAGCGTATCATCGAGCAGGAACAGCAGCGCCACGTACCAGACCGGCAATCGTCCGGTCGAGAATCCATCGGTCAAACGCTCGGCGCCGGTATAGTTGATGCGGAACAGATCGATGAACTCGACCAGCGACTTGTGGACGAATGCAAGCGGACGATCCAGGATCAGGCACAATCCCTCACGAACCATCGCCGCCTGTCGTGCCGCCTGGTCAGGTTGCACGCCGGGATGCGGCAGACAGGTATCGGCTGGCGCCGTCACGCGCCGGTTGGGAAACATTGCCAGCACAAAATCGCGCGTCGGAGCGTCTCGTCGTGTGCCATCATGCGCCGACCACGCCCCCAGGAGCAGGTTAAAGGCGCCGCTGGTATCGACCAGAATCAACCCGCCGTAGATCCGCGAGTTGTAGACCGTCCACGGCGCGATGACGAGTACTGCGATCGACAGAAACAGGAGCGTCTGCAACAGTGCGTGGCGCAGAGCGTGCCGCCCCGTATATGCCAGCCACCCGGCAATCACCGGCAGAAACAGGAGTGTCTGGCTACGTGTCAGCGTGGCAAGCCCGAAGAGCGCGCCAGCAATGATCAAGCCCCGGCGTGGCGGCAGCGTTCGACCAGCCTGATTGGACGGCGGTGTTTCGGACAATGAACGGGCATTGCCGGGACGGACTGCAACCAGCGCCAGGATGCCGCCGGATACCAGCGTGATGTACAGTGTCTCGGAGAGGAACAGTTGCGGATATGCAGCGAACGGCATGGAGATGCCAGCCAGCGCAGCAGCCAGCGTCGGCGCCGCTTTCAGTTCAGGGGGGACAAGCGTGCGGGCAAGCGCATAGATCAGAACGATGAGAACCAGACTCAGCGCGGTTTGGGTGACAATGATCGCTCTGAGGTCATCACCAAAAAAATGGAGATGCGCCGCCAGAAACAAGGGGTAGAGCGGCGCTCGCGTCCACAGATACTCCTGATGCCAGTTGAAACCGCGCCCGTGCGCCAGCCACCAGGCGGCGGACAGATATTCACCCTCATCGGAAACGAGACCCTGGCGCGGCAGAGCATCCCACAATGCAAAGCGGAAGAGCGCGGACACTGCCAGAACCATCAGGAGCGGCAGGTACGCACCGGGGCGCCAGGTTGAACGATGTTGCAACGAACGGATCATAGATGCCGGGATTATACCCGACATGTGACTGTGCGTGTCAGACTGGAAGGTGATCGGTCATTGCCAGCGCGGTGTCGATCACACTTCTCAATTCGTATGACGTGAAAGGTTTTTGCAGAAAACCGCTCAAACCGAGGTGAGCAAACCGTCGGCTTGCAATCTCTTCCGGGTAGCCGCTCATCAGGATGACTGGCATATCGGTGCAGACCTGTCGCAACTCTCCGACTGTTCGGTCGAGATTGTGATCGGACGGCAGATCGAGCAGCACACATGCGAGATGCTCACGGTGCTGTCGGGCGAGAATGACTGCTGTCTCGGCATCGCCGGTTGTGAGCGCCGGGTGACCCATCCACTCCAGCATACGCGCTGCAACGGCACGCGTACTTTCTTCATCATCAACGACCAGAAAGATGCGCGAGCAATTGGTGCGCGAGATCGAGGTCCGCGACGATGGCATGAACGTTTCGACCTGGGGAGGTGGCGAGTGAACCTCCGGTAGAAAGATGGTGACTGTTGTCCCTTCGCCGGGTGTGCTGGTCACACGGATTGCGCCACGATGCCCACGCACAATGCCAAGGGTGGCTGGCAGACCCAGTCCGCGTCCGATGAATTTTGTCGTGAAGAAGGGATCGAAGATCCGCTCAAGCGTTGCAGCGTCCATTCCGCAACCGTTATCACTTACCGTTAGCACAGCATATGTGCCTTCCTCCAGATCATCACTGCCAATGGCTGTCGCCAGGAGGGCGCGATCAACGGAACGAACGTCGGTAGAGATAACCACCTCGCCAGATCGATCACCGATCGCCTCGGCAGCATTGATCGTCAGGTTGAGGATCACCTGACGCAATTGCGCCGCATCACCTTCCACCAGCGGATTGGCGTCGCTCAGGCGATAGACCAGTGCGACACTCCGGGTAATCGACGCCTGGAGCAGTTCCTTCATCTCTTCGATCAGATCATTGAGGCTGAGCATGGTCGTCTGCAATGGGCTATGCCCGACATAGGTCTGCATCTGACGGGTGATGACGGCTGCCCGGCGTCCGGCGCTGACAATCGCTTCGACCGAGAGGCGTTCCGGTGTATGAGGTTCAAGCGTTGCGAGGGTCAGTTCAGCATTGTTCAGGATAATGGCAAGCAGGTTGTTGAACTCGTGCGCGATGCCCTGCGCCATCACCCCCATGCTTTCGAGTTTCTGGCGATGCTGCATCGCAAGTTCGTGATGCCGACGTTCGGTTATATCGCGCAAGATCGCAAGGAACGACTCGATATCACCGTTCGGACCGAATTCCGGTACAATGCGCGCCTCATAAAAGCGCTGCCCGAAGGGTGTCGGCGCATTGAATGCGATTGTCTGCACTGCGCCGGTCTTCAGCACAGCCTGCAAGCATGCATCCAGCCTGTGCGCAGCATCTTCAGGCGCACCGATGTCACGGTACGTTTTTCCGATGACGGAAGCGCCGGTCAATCCAGTTGCCTGCTCGAATGCCGGGTTGACATACAGATGGCGTTGCTGGAGATCATAGCGAACAATGAGGTCTGGCGCATTTTCGGCGATGGCTTTGAACTGTCGCTCACTGCGAAGCACGTGATCTTCTGCGCGCTTGCGTTCGGTCACATCGCGTCCAACCACCTGATATCCGATCAGGCAGCTGCCATTGTAGAGAGCACGGGTCGTCCACCGTTGCCAGCGTATTTCGCCGTCCGGCATCAGCGTGCGATGTTCGCTCGTACCCACGGGCGCTTCTGGCGTGAGCGACGCCAGATGGCGATCGAATAGCGGAATATCGTCGGGATGGATGAACTGTCGCAGGTTGTTGCCGATAATCTCTTCGCGTTTCAGCCCCCAGGAGCGGCTGCCAGCGGGATTGATCAGGGTCACCGTACCATCAGGTTGGGCGCGGCAGATCAGTTCCGTGTGATCTTCAACAATCGAGCGATAGCGCGCTTCACTTTCACGCAATGCAGCATTGACCGCTTCGAGACGCGCCAGTGTCGCGCGGAGGCGCGCGCTGTAATTCCAGAGCATTGCCGCCAGCAGCGAAACGGCGACGATCACCGCTGCCGCACGGATCGCCGGCGCAAACGGGTCGGTTGAGACAAACCAGGGGTGCGCCGTTTCACCAATAACGGTTAGCGCAACCGAGACAAGGCTCACAATGGTAATCATTGGTCCGATGTGCCAGGCGCGGAGATGTGGCAGCATTGTTATCAGAATAAGCGGTGGAACGAGCACCGCTACTGGTGTGCTTGCCGGTTCGATCCAGACGGTTATACCTGTGCCGAGTGCGAGCGTGGTTGCAAAGATCATAATCGCCGCATACCGGTGCTCACGCAGCGCCAGGTGTCGCGCGAGCATAAGGAGCAATGCGGCGCATGCGGCAATGACTGCGATTGCAGCGCCTGTCAGATCGCCCCCCACGAGGAAGAGCGTGATATTGACCAGCGCAAGGAGGAAAGCAAACACCAGCATCATCGTGATCGGCGATGCCAGCGAGGGAGAGTCGTTGGATAGGTCATTCGACCGTTCGGGTTCACTCATGGTTCTCCCCTTTCCAGGGAGAGGCGTCCCTTGTCGGTCCGCATCATTGCGGTGCAATGGTCTCCTAGTATACAGCACACTTCATTGGATGCTGGATACGTTCGGCAGCGCAAGAATCGCTGCCCCAATCAGGTGCATCGGATCGAATGTCGGGTGACTTCAGCGGCTCGTTGCTGATACGTGCTCTCTGGCGAGGATGACAGCGGTCACGTTGGGCGATGGTGTATCGCCTTCAGGGAGTTACCTTATAATTATAGCACGTTTACCCAGCGACGCAACCAGGGACGTGATTCTGAATCGCTTCAGAAAAGGTGTGAGAGACAGGAACGTTATCCTGAAGAGACAGGCATCGTTGAAAAGCGTTCGCTGCCCTGGCAATCTTCCAGCACCTTTTCCATCACAACGCTGGGCCACGAAAGCAAGGCGCGCCAGCCTGAAAGACGCCAGATAGTGGTGTAACCAAGACGTTCATAAAAACGCTGCGCCCCGGTATTCCACGCTAGCACCTGCAACCGCGCGCGGGTGTAGCCGAACTCGCGGATCGCACTTTCTAAGGCATGCATCAGGACTGCACCAGCACCTCTGCTGCGCTCGCTTCTGGTTATCACGACCGTGTGGATCAGTGCACTATGCTGGTCAGTATGATGGTAGACTCCAAACAGCATGCGTGCGACGATGCCGAACAATCGTAGTGCCGGGAAAACGCCCAGTGTGCGAAACGCAGTTGCCACGGTACCATTGGGGGCGCGCTCGAAACGCCCATTGCCGGGAAATTCAATCATGCCCGTTCCAATGACAATACCGCGTTCGTTGCACAGGACGTAACGGTGATGTGCTGCCCTGTTGCCGTTGGCTTCCAGAGTAAAGCGCAACAGTTCTATTTGTTTTTCGACAGGACCGGTCAGCGCGCCTGGCATTTCTGCCTGATACAGTTCGACAATCAGACGCGCCAGATCGGGAATATCCGCTTGCGTTGCAGGACGAACGGTGAACGCCATTGTTTAAGCCTCCGTTATAGATCATCAGTTTCATGATGCCATACATGGCGCAGCGCGTCGACAGGCAGGATTGTCGTAACTGTTCACACCTGGAGTAACACACGCGCCTGGGAGCGAGACCACATCACGCAAATTTGGCGTTGTCTAATACTGGGGTGACACACGCGCCTGGGAGCGAAGGCATCTTGCCCTCGTAGACGCGACGAAAGCGGGGCACCCTTGCTCCCAGGAGAGATGTGAACACTTACGATTGTCGGGTGCCTTGACGCCATTCTCTGATACCGCTATACTCCCCGCCTGGTTGGACGAGGAGGAAGCATGATTCGCGTCCTGGTGCATATTTCGGTGATTGGCGTCCTGACCGGTGCGCTGGCGGTATGGACCTGGTTTGACAACGAGGTCAATCGCGGGGTGACGTATGAGCCGCCCGCCACGCCAATTGCGTGGACGGATGTGCCGCAGATCGGCGTGAATGCGTTCAACCTCCAGTTCGAACCTGATGTGGCGAATGTCACCCGCACCCTCGAACTGGCGCGCGACATGGGTGCGCATTTTGTGCGCATCCAGATGCCGTGGGACGATGTCGAAATCCATGCCAAGGGAGATTTCGTTGATCGCCGCAATCCGAGTCTGGTGCGCAGTTCCTGGGAAAAGTACGATACCATCGTTCAGGAGGCGCGGCGTCTAGGGCTAGAGTTGATCGTCCGCATCGACCGCGCGCCAGCGTGGGCGCGTCCCAACGATGATGCCGATCCACGTTTCCGGGCAGGTCTGGCAGAATATGCCAGTTCGACTGGTCCACCGGAGAACTATGCCGATTATGCCGATTTCGTCGCTGCGGTTGTGGTGCGGTACCGTGGGCAGGTTCGGTTCATCCAGATCTGGAATGAGCCGAACCTGGCGTATGAGTGGAGCTGGCGGACGCCTGAGCCGGAGCGTTTCGTCGAACTGTTGCGTATGGCGGCCATTGCGGCACGCACTGCCAATCCCGACGTGGTGATCCTGTTTCCCAGCCTCTCGCCAACCGACGGGAAGGAGCCACGCATTGCGCCGATGAGCGAACTGGAGTATCTCGACCGTGTATACCGCGCTGGCGGCGCGCCGTACTTCGATATCATGTCGGCGCAGGCGTATGGTCTGGGTCAACCGCCCGACGAGAACCGCTATATCCGGTTGCGCTGGCGACCAGATGCGCCTTTCCGCGACCTCGACCGACCAATCGATTCGCGGATCGATGTTTCGCGTGTCGTGATGCTGCGAGAAGTGATGGAACGTCACGGTGATGGTGCAAAAGCGGTGTGGATCAGCGAATTCGGCTATAACAGCGCCCCAGACCACATACCGGAACCGGCGCGCAGCACATGGGGTCCGCCCGTCTCCGAAGAAACAAAGGGCGCCTACCTGGTCGGACAGCTAGAACGCGCCCGTCGTGAGTGGCCCTGGGTGGGGGTGATGAATATCTGGTTTTTGCGCTGGGGTGGCTACCGTGAACCAGACCCCGCCGACCCGACACCCTACTTTGCGCTGGTTGATCGCGATTTTCGTCCGCTGCCCGCTTATGATGCAGTGCGTGCCTACGCTAATAATGGCTCAATTGCGGGTGTTGGTGCGCATACCTGGTATCACCCGGCAGTCGAGTCCCTCGGTGAGGGGGAGTGGCGTCTGCGTTTTACCGGTCAATCGCTCGCCATTCGTTTCAATGCACCTGCTGAGGTGACACTCGATGGCGGGGCGGCGCTGCGCTTTGATCCGTCAGGTGATGGTGGTCTGGCGCAGGTTGCTTCAGGGTTGACCGATGGCGTGCATACGTGCATCATTCGGAGCGCCGTTGCGCCGGATTACTTCGTTGTCGGTCGTGAGCGCCCGCTTCCGTGGGTGTGGACGCTGGTGCCTGCCTTGCTGACGGTGGCGCTGGCATGTGCCGGTGCGCTGATGATGCTGGAAATCGGGAAGAGCGTTGCGCGGCGGTGAGGGACTGAATAAACATCATCATGCCTGGTTTTCTGTTCGATCTCTATCAGCGCACCGTGCGCGCAACGTTTGTGCAGGCGTCCCTTTTCATGGCGCTGTGTCTGGCTGTCTTCTCCACCGGCGGGTTGCCGCTCGCGTTTCGCCTGACAGGTCTGTTCCTGTTTGCAGCGCTGGCGCTGGTGCAGCCGGCAGGTGGCCTGGTGTGCGTCATACTGACAGCGCCACTCTACCTGATGCCAGCGACAGTCAATATTCCGACGCGAACGCTGTTGCTTCCGCTTCACGAAGTCGCGCTGCTGATCACGACTGCCGCCGTATGCTGGCGCTGGATCGGCGGACACATGCGAGATCGCCGCATGCCCGATGCGGGCGCTGCACTGCGACGTGTGCGCGCAATGAGCGTTTCCCGTGCTCCAGAAGTGTTGCTGGCGCTGGCGGGAATCATCGGCGTGATGCTGGCAGTTCCGGAGGGTCGAGGCGCTGCGCTGCGCGAGTTTCGCTGGTTGATCGTCGAGCCGTTACTGTTCTATGGACTCGTGCGCGCAATCAGCATGTCGCGCGAAACCCTGATCGGCGCCCTGGCGCTCAGTGGCGCATTCGTGGCAGTGATCGGTGCATTCCAGTTTGTCGGACTGGACCTGACACCACTAATCGGCGAGAAACGCGCCTTTAGCGAAAACATTATTGTTGTGGATGGAGTGCGACGGGTAACATCGGTCTATGGTCATCCCAACAATCTGGGTCTCTATCTAGAACGGGTCTGGCCACTGGCAGCGGCAATGGCGGCATGGACATGGCGTGTGCAGCATGGAGACGGGGCAACTGGCGCTTCTCCTGCTGTGTTGGAAAGACGATCAACCGGTGCTGCCTTCTTCTTTGCCACCTGTGCGCTGCTATCGCTGACGGGGGTTGTGGTTTCCTTTTCGCGCGGCGCGTGGCTGGCGAGCGTGGTCGCGGCAATTGTGTTGGGAGCTGGTTGGCTGCTGCACTGGTCACAGCATCGACAGGCAATGCGCTGGTCGGCGCTGGCGCTCATTGGGGCGCTGGTCGTGGGGATGACTGGACTGGCGCTGACGCTGCGCGGCGGTCCTGGCGGCGGAAGTGTCGATGCGCGTCTGCTTCTCTGGCGCGAGGCGCTGGTCTATCTCCGGCAGAATCCGCTCGGATTGGGAATCGACCAGTTTTACTATTACCACAATCCGGCATTCGGGCGGAGTGCAATCGATCCATCGCTGATCGGCACGAGCGAGGAATTTGCTGCTCATCCTCACAACCTGCTGCTTGATACCTGGGTGAATGTCGGACCTCTGGGGGTTCTGGCTTTTGGTCTGGTGCTGGTGCGCTTCTATCACAACGCCCTCATCGCTGTGATGAAACGGCGTGAGGTGGTGGTAGCGGGGGCGCTGGCAGCGATGACTGCTGCACTCTTCCACGGTCTGGTCGATCGGTTCTATTTCGTGCCAGACCTGGCAATCGCATTTTGGGTGCTGACGACCGTTGTGGAGAGAAGTGAGAACTGAGAACCGACCCCTGAGCCGGGTTGCTATGATTGTACGTTGGTACTACAATACGTGCGCTGAATGTTGCACTTCGTGTGCGATCGCTGGTATTGCGCAAGGAGCGCTCTGATGACGACAGTGAACCCCGCCATCTTTCGCGCATACGACATCCGCGGTGTTGTTGATCGCGATCTCTCGGAAGAGGTGTATCGAACGTTGGGGCGCGCCAGCGGCACGTTCTTTCGGCAGCATGAACGCCGTCGGATCGTGGTGGCGCGCGACGCGCGCCTGACTTCGCCAGCGTATGCCGCAGCGTTGATCGAAGGTCTGCGCCAGAGCGGGTGCGATGTTGTCGATATTGGCATGGCGCCAACGCCGCTTATGTATTTTGCAGTTTCCTTTCTGCGCGCCGATGGCGGCACCGTCGTGACCGCCAGTCACAACCCGCCACACTTCAACGGTCTAAAGTTGCGTCTCTCTGATCCAATATATGGCGGTACGCCGCTTAGCAGTGATCAGATCCAGGAAATAGGGCGAATTGCCGCCGCCGGTTCGTTCGCTTCCGGAAAGGGTGGGTACGAACAATACGATGCGGTGGACGATTATGTGCGCGATGTTGTTCGTCATATTGCGCTCAAACGTCGACCAAAGGTTGTGATCGACGGAGGAAACGGCGTGGCAGGACCGCTGGGCGTGCGCACTCTAGAAGCAATCGGCTGTGATGTAGTTCCGTTATTCATCGAACCTGATGGAACCTTCCCCAACCACCATCCCGACCCGCTCAAGGAGGAGAATCTTCAAGACCTCATTCGTACAGTGCGGGAAACCGGCGCCAATATGGGCATCGGGTTGGATGGCGATGGCGACCGGCTTGGTGTCGTCGATGGCAATGGCGAGATTGTTTTTGCCGACCGGTACCTGATCGTTCTGGCGAGACAGGTGCTGGCGCAGGGACCGGCGCCGATCGTGTTCGATGTGAAGTGCAGCACAGTGCTGATCGACGCCATTCGTGCGTTTGGCGGGACGCCGGTGATGTGGCGGACTGGCTACTCAAACCTCTCGGCAAAGATGCGTGAAACTGGCGCTCCACTGGCAGGCGAGTTGAGCGGTCACGTATTTGGCGCAGTCGAACACCATTATCACGATGACGGTATCTTTGCCGGATGTATGCTGCTCGATGCACTAGAAAAGAGTGGACAAACTCTTGCCGAAGCGCTGGCACCATTCCCGCCGCTGCCATCGCTGTCCGAAGGTCGTCTGCCCTTCGATGAAGAAACGAAATTCAAAGCGATTGAGTTCGTGCGTGACTACTTCGCTGCGCGTTACCCGGTTATCGATGTCGATGGCGTGCGCGTCGATTTCGGCGATGGCTGGGGCATCCTGCGCGCATCCAACACCGAACCGGCAATTACCACCCGTTTCGAGGCACGCACTGTAGAGCGCGTGTACGAAATCCGCGATACGATGATCGGTAAGCTGCGCGAGTTTACGTCTGCGGATCATGGCACGAGCGCCGTCGGGCGCAATGAGCGCGGATGAAGCGGCGGTCGAGTCCCAACTATGCAAACCGTGCGATATACGTACTGTTGGGAAGGCGCGGTTGTTGCCGATTTCACGCTTGACGCAGTCCGTCGCCGATATGCGGCGCTGGCTGATCTGCTCAATGCGCGTGGATGGCGGTGTCTGGTCGCTTGCGATACGCGCTTTCTTTCTGCACAAATTGCTGCCGACTGCTACTGGGGACTGCGCGCATTGGGAGCGCAGGTATTGCTCAGTGCTACACCATTGCCGCTTCCAGCGGTCGATGTCGCGCTCGACCGGCATGTTGCCGATTGTACGCTGATCGTGTCTGCTGGTAACCGGGAGTACTGGCTCAATGGATTGATCCTGATTGCACCCGCGCCAGGGTTGAGTCCATTCTTGGATGGGGCGCTGCCTGTCGAATGTGCGCCATTTCCTACGGAAGCGCCTAGCGCCAGCCTTGTTGACGCGCGCCGCATCTATATCGATAGCCTGCGCAATGCGATCGATGTCGAACTGGTACGTCAGACATCACTGACCATTTTTGTGGATGTAATGAACGGCACGACAGGCGGCGTTATTCCCGCTGTGATCGGTGACGACGCCCGCACCAAAACGATTGAGATCAACCGCGAACAGGACGCCTGGTTTGGTCGTCAGACACCGCATCCGCACAGCGCCTCACTTGTGCGTCTACGCAAACTGGTGCGCGAGAGCGACTCGCATCTCGGAGTCGCGATTTCAGCGGATGGTCGGGCGCTTGGGGTGGTCGATAACGAAGGCGAACTAGCGTCACCTCTTGAGATCGCACTGTTGCTAGCGCATTACCTCAATCGCCAGTATCGTCAGCGCGGGCTGGTTATTGTTCCCGCTTCCGCAGCGGCGTCGGCGCCCTGGGTGCGCGTCTGGGAAACACAAACCGGCTTGAGTGTTGAGTTTGCCGAGCAACCAGCGCTGCGCATCGCCGAAGCGCGCGTGGCGTGTCAGGTGCTGATTGGTGTTACAGAGGATGGGCAACTGACATTTGGACGTGCTGGCGGCATTGGCGATGCACCGCTGGCGGCGCTCATGCTCGTTGAACTGGTAGCGCGTCGTGGTATGAAACTGCGTGTGCTACGTGAAAAGTTGCGTCAACCGCAGGGGGCGTGATACAGGAACAGGAGAACGCCATCACTATGCAACCTGTTGTGCAACGTCTGAGTTCGTTGCGTCGACTGCTCCGTCCGCTTGCGTTGACATTTATCGGCATCGTCCTGCTGTCGCTCGGCGTGGCGTATTTCTTCATCTTCGTTTACCGTACAGCCACGCTGCCGCCGATGTTCTCATTCATCACGCTGCAATTTCTGCCCTTGTGGGCGCGCGGGCTGGTCTTTGTGGCATTGGGGCTGATCGTGCTCGCCGTCGGCATGTGGCAACTTAGCGGCGTTGCGGTTATTTCACTCGACGCACGCGACACAAGCGCCGAGGTGGTGCTCGCCTATCAGCATGATCAGATGCGTCCGCGGATGACAGTCATTTCAGGCGGCGCGGGGTTGTTGATCACTGCCAGTCTCGGTCGAATGGCTCAGTTGTTGACCTGTATCACTCCGGTTCAGGATCCGGTCGAGTATTACTACCGCGCGTCCAGTCTGTTCAACTTCGAAAATGTGGTCTTTGTGGTGCCAACGCTTGAACCGCATGAGGTGTTTGTTGAGCTCGACGATGGTCAACGCTTCAATATCAAGCACAATATCGCCCACGATGAACGCCTGGCGCAGCGCCACATCGTCAATATCTACATCGGCGATGAGCACGGACCCACCACTACGCCGTTGCGGGTAACCCAGGTTGCACTCGATGCGATTGCCTCCGCTGATGTCATTGTGTTCGGTCCCGGCAGTCTGTACGAAAGCATTCTGCCCAACCTGCTCATTCCCGACCTGCGCGACGCCATCCGTCGCAGTAAGGCATGCAAAATCTACATATGTAGCCTGATGACTGAACCTGGCATGACCACCGGTTACAGCGTTGGTGATCATGTGCGCCAGATCGTGCGCTTCGGCGGTTTCACTCCCGATTATGTCCTGGTCAACGCACCACGTATCGATGCAGAAGTGCGCCGGATTTATGCGGCAGCCGGGCAGATGCCGGTCTTTCTCACGCCCGAGGAATACGAAGAAACCGCAGTCAGCACGACCGACCGGCTAACCACGCGGGATATTCTTATCGAGGGCGCAAAAGTTATTGAAGCCGATCTTGCAACTGCGGTGGTCCAGTTGACTGCGTCGCTCGATCATCCCGGCGAGGGGCGCACGGTACGAGTGTTGCGTCATGATCCTGAAAAACTGGCGACCGCGATCATGGAAGTGTGGAAGCGGCAGTAATCTGTGCCAGATCTGCTATGACTGATGAAACAATTGTTCTCTTTGAAGACGAGGGATGCCGCACATTTCTGCCATTGACATATACGCGGCCTGTTTGTGACCTGCGCTGCGGCATCTTTACCCTGCGCGAGCGGGTGTGCGCGCTAACGGGCATTGCGCCAGCAGTCATCTGCCGTTCTCACCTGGCGCGGGCATATGGCGTTGGGCGCTGGCCCCTCACGCTGCTCAGTCGGAGTACACCGCTCACCTTTGTGAATGCGCGTACGCTCGATGCGGGATGGATCCTCGATCTGCTCGATGAGCCAGCGGGAACAGTGTACCTCACCGACGCAGGACATGCCCTGCTTGGCAGTCCAGTTCTGCTGGGTGCTCGTCTGACCCCATGGATGGCAAGTGCGGTGTTCCCCTACCTTCTCGATCAGCGTGGCGCAGCGGCGCTGGCGGAACTGCGTCGTATCGGGCGTCTCATCGAGATTGAGACGCGCCTGCTCACCTTCCCCTGGGACTTGATTGTGCTGAACGGCGAACAGATCGTGCGCGATGTTCCACTCGTCGTCAGGCAAGACGGCTGGATCAGCGCGGCCGACCAACCGCCTGCCCATCCATCGATTGTTGTCAGCAACCCGGCGCACGTCTTCATCCACCGCGATGCGCGCCTGGAACCGCCGCTGGCGCTCGATGCGCGTGATGGGCCAATCGTGATCGATGCCGCGCGAATTGAGCCGTTTTCGTTCATCCAGGGACCAGCCTGGATCGGTCCTGGCTCACTGATCGCCAGTGCGCGCATACGCGGCGAAACAAGCATCGGACCTGTCTGCCGTATTGGCGGCGAGGTCGAGGCGAGCATCGTTCAGGGGTACAGCAACAAGCATCACGACGGTTTTCTCGGGCATTCGTACCTCGGTGAGTGGGTCAACATCGGTGCAATGACCACCAACAGTGATCTGAAGAACACTTACGGCACAATCCGCATGGTGATTGAAGGATTTGGTCAGATTGACAGCGGTGTCCTGAAACTGGGATGTTTCCTCGCTGATCATGTCAAACTGGGGATTGGGGTCCATTTGAACGGCGGCGCCGTCATCGGCACTGGTTCGAACATTTTTGGGGTTCACTTTGCACCCAAAACTATTCCGCCCTTCACTTGGGGCGGCGAAGTGTTCCGTGAGTACCGCATTCAGTCGATGATCGACGTAGCGCGCAAAGTTATGGCTCGTCGCAAGGTAAGCATGAGCGTCGAGCAGGAAGAAGTGCTCCGCGCTGTGTTCGCTATGACGCGTGGCGACCGCGCTGGGTTGGACGATGGTGGCGAGCGCGATGAAGCGGCGCTGCGGCATGCGGAAGCAGAAGCAGTGCGCGCCTTTGACCTGGTCGAAGCGTCGGGGGGGTGAGAAGTGAGAATTGGGGACCGGGAACTCAGAACCAAGAACTGGGGACTGGGGACTGAGAACCGAGAACCGAGAACTGAGAACCGAGAACTGGAGACGGAAGTCCGGGAATTAGGGACCAAGAACTAAGCTAAGTACTGGGAACCGGGAATCAGGCACAACGGCAGCACAGGACGTGCGCCTGCCCGCTTCGCGGGTGCAAGAACGGTGAGCCAGGAATGGTTTCAGATATGGATTGTCCCGACCATCTATAGTCTATAACGGTTCGTGCGATGCGACCAGTCTTGCGTCGCGCGCAACCAGGCTGCGACGTGTTCTGCAAAAACCGTTGTTTGGGCATTTTCGCCACTAAAGTCCCGTATCTGCTGTTTGAGTTCCAGAAACCGTCGAAGCGACCAGTTATGCTGAGTAATGACCCGATCCAGTGCTTCATAGAGAGAAAGGCGCTGCTCCTGGATGAGGATGTGGACAATATTATGAGCTAGAGCATTTGCGCTCTGCTCTTTCGGGTATGACCAGAGATCGTTATACCACAGCACAGTTCGAGCGGCTGCGTCTAACAATTCTCGCACCAGGGTGTGCTCGAAGAGATAAGATGGCAGAACAAAGTCACGCGCCATGTCTATCAGTGCAATTATTGGAAAGAATGCTCCAGACCAGAGACGCATGTCAGCATATGTTGCGCTATCCAGATAGATGCGAGCAACTCGAGTGGATACCTCCCACAGATGAGCCTCCAGTGTTTGAACAAATGCACGTTGAAAACGAACCTGTGTGACAGGTCCTGCATATCGCCTGAGTTCAGCCCAAAGATCCGCAACTGCAGAAATGAGCGGATGCGCCTGCCCATATGTAGTATCTTCGGTTGTTGCCGAAAGGATGCGCAGATGGAAATCTGCCAGCGCGTCGACTGAGGGAACTGTATCGGTCAGATCATCCAGAAAGAAAAACCAGACAGTCCATAGTCCGATCAGACGAAGCATGGGACGGCTTAGGTCTGCATTTGCACGTGCAATAAACTCTGCCAGGAGTGCGTCACGGATGTGTTCGATTTGCTCCTGACTCTTGAGTAAGCCGGTGAGCACAGCACCAATCAATGATTTCTCGTTCTAACCAGTCAACATCAGGGTGTATCCGCTGCGGAAATGGGTAGTTTATCGACTCGACAGCCTGCCAATACCACGACTCGATCGTCATACGGCAATGTTTCCTTTCACGACGCTGGCGTGGATGGTGTAATATGCGCCTGCTGCGAGATACTTCTACGACCTCGATAGTTGCAGAACCGCTACCGTTTCGAGACTATGTTGTACGGCAGAGCGCCGATCAGCTGCAATTATAGTATATCCGGAGCCTGTATAGAAAGGAAAGCAAGGATGGGAACTGGTCTGGAGTTCGTTGCAAACGCACGACGACAACTGATCCGTCTTATTGCACTCACAATTGTGGTAAGTTCGTGCGCCGCTCTGATGTTGATCGCTATCCTAATGGTCATAACGGGAAATGTTGTCAGTCTTGTATCCTACGCTGGCTTGGTGGCATTGGGACTCGCCGGAAGTCTTATCACACTGGCACTGCTGAGTCGTCGGATACTATGGCAGGCTATCCTCCCCATGGTAACCGGGATGATAGTGGGAATCATTATGAGCGTGCTTCTGGTCCCAGAGCAGACATTTGTGGCGCTTCCGTTCTTTTCTGTTCCGATTGTGCTGGTCACTCTTGGACGACATCGCCTCTCCATTCTATTGACGCTGGTCAGCAGTATTATTGCTGGCGCAGGGCTCACATGGTTTGCGCCGTCATTCAGAGTGGAGCAAGTTATCATTGGCGACGCGCTGCCACTCTTCAGTAGCATCGGATTTGTCACCTTGCTGGTGATTATCTGGCTCCTAAGTGACCGGTTGCTCGCTATCTCCGATGCAGCTGTAACGCTTGCCGATAATCGTGCGGAGGAAGCCGAAAAAGCGCGGCAGCGAGCCGAGGATGCTCAATCTACCATCGCACAACAGTACGCTGAACAGCAACGCCTGCTCGATCTGGTGAGCGCGCTTGAAACGCCTGTGATCGCTATCGCCGAGGGGGTGCTGCTAGCGCCAATCGTTGGTCACCTGGATAGTCGGCGCGCCGGGCAGCTAACGCAGCGACTCCTGGATGCCGTCTATACGCAGCGGGCACATGCAGTGATTATCGACATTGCTGGCGTGCCGCTGGTCGATACGCAGGTGGCCCAGTTGCTAGTTCGCACAGCGCAATCCATCCGTTTGCTTGGCAGTCGTGTCGCGCTAACGGGGATCTCTTCAGAAACGGCAATGACGCTGAGCAACCTGGGGATGCGACTGGAAGAGATGCAAACCATGCGCAACCCGCAGGAAGCGCTTCGAGTGGTGGCTGCGCGCGCTTTCGATCATTCCGGGTAGTGATTGCGCATATCTGGGTTTTTCCGCTGCTGTCCATAGAGAGCACTCATACCATAATCTTGTAGAATACATTCCCGCCAGTGTGCTACGTGATCGTTTCATGATATTCCTGGCGTGCTGGTACGGCGCGTGTCTCTACGTGCGCAGGCGCCTTGCCTGCTCGCAGCAATGTGGCTTGTCACGGGCGCGAGGGCATGGTGAAGATTATGGCTGTGGGGGTGTGAAGATCAAGAATTAGGTAGGTAGGTATGCCGGGCGTTCTGGTCATGGGTCTGATGGAGATTGAGAATTGAATCCTCTATACCGAGCTGCCGTGGGGCCAAAGCCCTCGGCTATGCAGGGCGAAGCCCGCCTGCGCAGGCGAGAGCGAAATAATCGCTCAAAGTCCATAATGTCTCCACGCCGCCGGAAGCGGGTGCCTTGCGCAACACGACGGATAGGGACGATGATCAATGTCTCTAAGAAATGCTACAACATCAGCACATAATCAAAGCCACGCTCTGGTTTGCGCCTGCCACACCTGTTCTGTATAATGCCCGGTACATGCCTGCCATCTCGCCATGAACCGACGTTTGCCGCATGATCCGGCATGGATCTCTGTTCATTTGACATAAAAATTGATGTTGTTGCAATTGGCGGCGGCAGTGGCGCAACCCACGTATTGCGTTCAGTTGCGCCGTTCGCCGCGTCGCGCACAGCGATTATCGCTGTGACTGATACCGGTCGTTCCACCGGGCTGGCGCGACAGATTGGCGCAATGCCCGCCCCCGGCGATCTGCGCGCGACGATCGCAGCGTTCGCCAGCGATCAGGTCATGGCAGAGACGCTGAACCACCGCTTCGATGGCGCTGGTGTTCCTGCGCTTGCAGGAATGGCGTTCGGCAATCTGCTGATTGCTGCACTGACCCGTGTCACTGGTGACTTTGCTGCAGCTGTTGAGCATACCGCGCGCCTGGCAGGGGCGTTGGTGCATGTGCTGCCAGTCAGTGTCGCCAACACCACCTTGTGCGCCGAACTGCTCGATGGCACACACGTGACGGGGGAGTTCGAGGTGCGCGCGCCGGGCAAATCTCCGCTCGCCCGCCTATTCCTGTGTGAACCGGCGAATGCCTATCCTCCGGCGCTCGATGCAATCCGCTCCGCCGATCTGGTGGTAATCGGTCCTGGAAGTTTATGGACGTCGGTGCTTGCCTGTTTGCAGTTTGGCGGTGTGGTAGAAGCACTGGCGCATTGTCGCGGGACGGTGGCGTATGTCTGCAATTCGACAACGCAGCCGGGGCAGACCGATGGCTACCGCTGTATTGACCATGTGCAGCGAATCGTCGCAGCGCTGGGTCCGGGTGTGCTCGATGTGGCGCTGATCAACTGCAGCAGCCCGGATGCGGAGGCGCTTCGTCCATATGAGGAGGAGGGACTCTACCTGTTGCGCCCCAATGATGATGAAATCGCTGCCGTTCGCGCACTGGGGGTGACCCCGCTGGTGCGGGAATTGATCGGATATGTGGAACCGCGACGCGCATTGTGGAACAAGCAGGATACTATTCGCTACGATACTGGTGCGCTGGGTGCGGCGCTCCGTGAGGCTGTCATGAAGAAAGGTAAGACCAATGGCTGATCCGCGTGTCGAAAAGATGGCTCAGGTGCTGGTGCGCTACTCGCTGGCTATCAAGCCGGGCGATCTGTTTCGTATTGTTGCGCCGCCAGCAGCTGCACCTCTGGTGCGCGCATTGTACAAAGAAGCTCTGCTCGCTGGTGCGCATCCCTATCTGGCATTGACTCTTGAAGAAACGGAAGAATTGCTCTTCCGATATGGCTCTGAAGCGCAGATCCGGTTCGTTTCGCCTATCATGCGGCAGGAGATTGAAGAGATCAATGCAACTATTCGAATAATGGCGAGCGATAACACCCGCGCACTTTCTGGGATCGACCCGGACAAAATCGCGTTGCGTCGTCAGGCATTGAGTGACATCCAGAAGCGTACCATGCAGCGTTCCGCTGAAGGAACGCTTAACTGGTGCGTGACGTTGTTTCCGACTAATGCGGCAGCACAGGATGCCGATATGTCGCTGAGCGATTTTGAGGATTTTGTCTACCGTGCCTGCAAATTGCACTACGAGGACCCAGTCGCCGAATGGCGCAAAACATCCGCTGAGCAGCAACGGATTGCCGATCTGCTCAATGAGTGCAATGTTATCCGCCTCGTCGCACCCGATACCGACCTGACCTATCGTGTTGCCGGGCGTACCTGGATCAATTGTGCGGGCGATCGTAACTTTCCCGATGGCGAGGTCTTCTCCAGTTGCGATGAAACCGCGACCCAGGGGTATATCCGCTACAGTTTCCCGGCTATCTATGCCGGGCGCGAGGTTGAAGACATTCGTCTGTGGTTTGAGAACGGCAGGGTCGTCAAGGCGACAGCGGCAAAAGGTGAGGATCTGTTGCACTCGCTATTAAATATGGATGAGGGAGCGCGGCGACTAGGCGAAGTGGCCTTTGGCACGAATTACGATATTACTCGCTTTAGCCGGAATATTCTGTTCGATGAAAAGATCGGCGGTACAGTCCACCTTGCGCTTGGCGCAGGGTACCCGGAAACCGGCTCACAGAACATATCGGCGCTTCACTGGGACATGATCTGCGATATGCGCCAGGGCGAGGCGTATGCTGATGGACGCCTGATCTACAAAGATGGGAAGTTTTTGATTTGAGCATGACTATGCATGATGTTCTCGTCGTCGGCGCTGGTCCGGCTGGCATGGCAATCGCTGCTGCTCTCAGCGCCACAGGACTACGCGTGGCAGGGCTTTCGGCAGTGCCGCCGACAAAACCGTGGCAGAATACCTATGGCGTGTGGCTCGATGAACTGCCGACGCCGGAATTGCGTGACACGCTGGGGCATCACTGGTCGGATGTTGTAGTGTGCACTAGTGAGCGTACTATCGCCCTTGATCGCGCGTATGGGTTGTTCGATAACCTGCGGTTGCAGCGGTATCTCCTGGATCAGTGCGAACGCCGCGGCGTTGTTTGGTTTGCCGGGATTGCAGCGCGTGTCGAGCATCAGGCGACCCACTCTCTGGTGACCACGCGCGACGGGCGTGTTGTTGCAGCGCGGTTAGTGGTGGATGCCAGCGGTCATTCACCAGCGCTGCTGCGTCGCCCTGCAACGTTGCATGTAGCGCGTCAGGCGGCGTATGGCATCGTCGGCGTCTTCTCTGCCCCGCCGATTCAGCCGAATCGGATGGTGCTGATGGACTACCGCGCCGATCATCTGACCGCTGAGGAACGGCGTGAGCCGCCAACCTTTTTGTACGCCATGGATCTGGGTGGCGGACGGTTTTTTGTCGAGGAAACGTCGCTGGCGCATGTGCCTGGCTTACCGCTCACCACACTCGAACAGCGGTTGCAGCGCCGGTTGAACGCCAGAGGTGTGATGGTGCAGCAGGTTGTGCATATCGAGCGGTGTCTATTCCCGATGAATAACCCGTTGCCATACCTCGATCAGCCGATGATTGGGTTTGGCGGCGCAGCGAGTATGGTGCATCCCCCGTCGGGGTACATGGTCGGCAAGGTGCTGCGCCGCGCCCCTGAGGTTGCGCAGGCGATTGCTCGCGCATTGGGCGCAGCGGGCGCTACCCCGCGCAGCGCTGCCCGTACCGGATGGCAGGCGCTCTGGTCACCGGCGCACCTGCGTCGCAGGCAATTGTACCTGTTCGGGCTGGCGAGCCTGATGCGCTGCGATAGCGCGACAATCCAGGCATTTTTCGCTCTTTTTTTCAGTCTGCCGCGTTACGAATGGATGGGGTATCTATCGGATACGTTGAGCACCGTCGAGCTGGCACGCATGATGCTACGTCTATTCATCCGCGCGCCCGGAAATGTGCGCCGAACCCTGGTGGCAGCCCTGGGCGCAGAACACGCGCTGCTGCGCCGTGCGGCGCTTGGTCAGGCTTGAAGCGGAGGATTTCAGATGAAACTTTCGCCTGCGAAAATCGAACAGTTGTCGGCGTCACTTGTTGACTATTTGGCAGAAGTGGACGGCGTAATGTTCCGAGGTAACGACAGCCAGTTGCGCCTGGCAGTGCAGCAGATTATCACTGATGAACTGCTGGTTGAAGAACGCCTTGACGCTGAGATTCACAAGATGCTCCAGGCGCACAAATACGAGATTACGATGGGTCGTCTGAGTTATGACGAACTGTTCAAGAAGACCAAGCAGCGCCTGGTGCGCGAACGCAAACTGGTGTTATAGTCATTCCCCGTCCCAGCGGTACAGACGCCGATAAACATCGTACTGGGCGATTACCGACTTGACGTAATTTCTGGTCTCTTCGAAGTCGATCCGCTCGGCGAACAGATCAGGATCGGTGATAGGCGCGCCGCCCGACCAGCGTCGCGCATTACCGGGTCCACCGTTGTACGCGGCAAGCGCTCCTTCGATGCTTCCATTCATTGCTGTCATCTGACGACTGAGATAGAACGCACCAAAACGAATGCTTAGATCAGGGAGATAGAGATCTGCTTCGCGGAATCCGGTTACTCCGAGCGCCTGGGCGATACCCCGCCCGGTTGCAGGCATCACCTGCGCCAGGCCGCGTGCTCCAGCCCATGAGGTTGCTGCCGGGTCAAAGGCGCTCTCCTGGCGCAGCAGCGCATACATGAGAGCAGGATCGACGCCGAACTCTCGTGATCGTGTCAGTACCGTCGCTGTGAATGGAACTGGATAGAGGATGCGCCGCAGCGCAAGCGGTGCGTCTGACGCTGCACCGCCAGGGGAGAGACGGATCAGGCGGTTAGCAGCGCGCAGTGCAATGCTGGCAGCACCCTGTTCATATGCATAGCGCGCCAGCAGGTAGAGCGCATATGGGTTATCATTGCGCGTTGCCAGCGCTGCAGACCATTCCGCCATCGCCTCGACGCGCAGATGAAGAGCGTCGAGTTCGCGCGCGCGCTGGACTGTGGGGTCATCAGCCGGATTGGTTACGTCGGGCGGCGGTTCGCCAGCCCATGTGGCAAGCCACTCCTCGATGGAGCGCCAGTCATCTGGGCTCATCGGGTCATCGGGCGCAATCGCGCCCGTTTCCTGGCGATTGAGCAACGCGCGGGCACGCGCAGCAAAGTAGGAGTCTGGTGCAAACGCAATCACCTGATCCAGCAATGTGCGCCCTTCTTCGCCGTTGCCCGTGGCGAGCGCTGCGCGTCCTGCCCAGTACCGCGCCCGCAGCGCCACGGCACCCGTGGCAACGGCAGCCAGCTCGTTCCACACCTGGTGTGCCTGCACCGCCTGACCAGACGCGAACAGATGCAGCCCGCCTGCGAACCAGGCTTCCTGCGCCAGTGGCAGAGATGGATATCGCCGACCTAGGTCGATGCGCTGCTGCGCCGCTGCATCGCCATTACCAAGTCTATCGAGCAATGTCGCAGCGCGACGCAGTGCCTCTGGAGCGCGGCGATCATCAGGGAACGTCGCAGCAAAATCACGGTATCCCTGAATGGCTGCTTCGGTGGCGCCACTCTGCCCGACCGTCTGAATTCGGTCGAGGCGCGCCTGAATGCCAGCGTCGCTCTCGCCAGCCTCAGCAATTGCAGCATCGAACCCTGCCAGTGCTGCCGGAAAATCTCCCAGACCACGCAGCGCCAGAGCTCGTCGCCGGAGCAGATCGGCGCGCTGTGAGTCGTCCGCCGTGGCGAGTGCAGCATCAAGCGCAGCAACTGCGTCGGACCAGCGGCCATGTGCCTCGTAGACGCGGGCTGCCAGTTTCGGCGGTACAGTCGCCCCCATATCTGCACGCAATCGGTCAAGCGCCGCTAGCGCCGATGGCGAAGCTGGAGCGCGTTCGATTGCCTCGATCAACCAGGCGCGCGCCAGCGCTGCGTCTCCCTGGCTGTATGGAAGGTCGGCAAGTTCAACCAGCAGGCGGGCGCGGTATGCCGGTTGCTCTGCCAGTGTCAGCAGTTCATTTGCCAGTTGCAACGCTCTATCACGCTGTCCCAGGTCACGACGCACCTGAATAGCCGCTTCATATGCCGCAGCGCGCTGACTGCGCGCAAGATCGCTACGCGCAACCGCCTCATAGTTTGCAGCAGCAGCATCAAGGCGGCCAAGGACACGTTCTTGAGCTGCCTGTCGCAGACGAGCATACGTCTCAGCAGGTGTGGTGAAGGATCGGAACTGCTCATATGCAGCGACCGCCGCAGCATGTGAACCGGCTTCTTCATGCCCGCGCGCAATCCAAAACCATGCCCGCGCTGTCAGATCGTCCTGGATCCCGTCGGCAACAAATGCATTCAGTGCTTCGACGGCCGATGTCCAGCGCTGGCGGAGAGCAAAACTTTCTGCCAGGTAGAAGCGTGCCATACGTCCCGCCGATGTTCCCGGCGCGGCATTGGCAGCCGCAAAGAATGCCTCAGCGGCCGCATCATAGTCGCCGGCTTCGCGCCGCTCCAGCCCACGCGCAAGCAACTCGTCAGGCGAGGCGGCAGAGGAAGGTGAACCGCCGGGGGGAGCGGGTGGCGAATCAGGTTGCAGTGTTCCCGGCACCTCCGGAGATGCCGTGTCGGGACGCTGCTGTGGTGAAGCAGCTAGAGGAGCATCAGGAAGAGACGGAACATTTGTTGCGGTTTCCGGCGTACCTTGAGTTCCGACTGGCGTCGCTGCTTCGATCAGAGAAGGGGCCGGAACGTTTGTTGCGATTTCTGGCGTACAGGCAATGAGCAACAGTGCAATTACCAACACGCCTCTAAGACAACACATAGTTATATTGTACCACAGGAAACGGGGTATCAGGCATTTCCCTCGCCACGCAGTCGGCGGAGTTCAGCTTCAAGCGCAGCAATACGCTGTTCGGCTGCGATGCGCGCTGCGGTTTCGGCGTTGAGCGCCGCCTGGAGGTCGGGGTAATCGCCAATTGGTTTGCCGGAAGCATCATAGCACACCACTGCCTGCTCCTGCACGCCGAGCCAGATCTGGAGCGGCTCGATCCACAATCGCCCCTGCGCGTCGGGCGACAGCACGCCGTAGACGGTTGGCGTCCGCCGGTAGCCAAGCAGACGCGGCGCAACCTGCCCGCGCCGCTGCACCATATCCACAATGACGTAGAATTCAACCCCAGCAAGGTCGTACTCGTCGAGTTTGACCATCAAGTCGATAGCGCGCGTTTCGGGGGAGGTGACTTCGATAATCAGCGTGGGGCGCACCCCCTCGACAGCGACATCGAAGGTGCTCCAGTTTTTGTACTCCCGCACGCCGAAGATCACCGCCAGGTCGGGACCGTGCGCTTTCAGGTCGGGAACGTCCCAGGCGATGCGCACATCGTGCAGCACGACTGCGCCGGGGATGCTGGCGAGCAAGCCGCGCAGGACATTGTACAGATAGGCGCAGATGCGCTGATGCAAGTCACTATGGGTCACCTGGTCGCCCTCCTGGGGATGTGCGACATCTTCCAGCGTCAGGGGGATCTGTTCGAACGTCACTGTGCCATCGGGCGCGACACGTTCGACATAGCGCCATCCGTAGGGGAAGCGATCAGCGGTTGGCGTTTCGGTTACGGTCGTCATAGCATACGCTCCAGGTGCAGGTAGCGTAGTTATTGTTCTGTGAGACACAAATACCATTGAGTTCCGTCTGGCATCCTCTCATAGTTGCCCTGTTCGGACGAGGGATATCAGGCATTTCCTTCGCCGCGTAGTCGGCGGAGTTCAGCTTCAAGCGCAGCAATACGCTGCTCAGCGGTTATGAGCGCCGCCTGGAGGTCGGGGTAATCGCCAATTGGTTTGCCGGAAGCATCATAGCACACCACTGCCTGCTCCTGCACGCCGAGCCAGATCTGGAGCGGCTCGATCCACAATCGCCCCTGCGCGTCGGGCGACAGCACGCCGTAGACGGTTGGCGTCCGCCGGTAGCCAAGCAGACGCGGCGCAACCTGCCCGCGCCGCTGCACCATATCCACAATGACGTAGAATTCAACCCCAGCAAGGTCGTACTCGTCGAGTTTGACCATCAAGTCGATAGCGCGCGTTTCGGGGGAGGTGACTTCGATAATCAGCGTGGGGCGCACCCCCTCGACAGCGACATCGAAGGTGCTCCAGTTTTTGTACTCCCGCACGCCGAAGATCACCGCCAGGTCGGGACCGTGCGCTTTCAGGTCGGGAACGTCCCAGGCGATGCGCACATCGTGCAGCACGACTGCGCCGGGGATGCTGGCGAGCAAGCCGCGCAGGACATTGTACAGATAGGCGCAGATGCGCTGATGCAAGTCACTATGGGTCACCTGGTCGCCCTCCTGGGGATGTGCGACATCTTCCAGCGTCAGGGGGATCTGTTCGAACGTCACTGTGCCATCGGGCGCGACACGTTCGACATAGCGCCATCCGTAGGGGAAGCGATCAGCGGTTGGCGTTTCGGTTACGGTCGTCATAGCATACGCTCCAGGTGCAGGTAACGTCACCATTATAGACACATGTGTCAAAATGGTAAAGTCAGGTGAGTGTCACATATCTCCTGGGAGCGAAGGCATCTTGCCCTCGTAGATACGACAAGTGCAGGGCACTCTCGCTCACAGGCGCGTGGTTGCCCCAGGTATGAACAGCTACAAAGTCAGAAAGCAGTAGAATAATGTCCGTCTGGATTGGTTCTGAGCCATGCCGTTGACGATATCGACAATCTCTCCCAGCACATTGCTGTGCGATGCACTTACCGCTACGCTCGGCGATGCAACAGAAGCCTTGTGGCTAATCGTGCGTGGCGGCGTATGGGTCAATGGCGTACGTGTGCGCGATCCGGGCATGCGTCTGCCTGCAGACGCAACCGTTGTGGTTCATCGCCCCCCCGATGGCATCTATCGCGAACCAGTCGTGACGTCGGAGATGATCCTGTACGAAGACAACGATCTGATTGCGCTCAACAAACCGACAGACGCTTATGTTGAGGCGACGCCCTGGGATGCAGAGGGGCATCTGCGTGCAGCACTGGCACGATTCCTGGCAATGCGCAACGGCGATGCACCGCCGTTGCATCTGGCACACCGCCTGGATCGGGACACATCTGGCGTCCTGTTGGTCTCGAAGACGCCCAATGTCAATGCAGCGCTGCAACGCATGTTTCGGGACGGAGCAGTGCACAAGACATACCTGGCGCTCTGCGCCGGTCTGCCTTCTTTCGATGAGATCGAGATCGAAACCGGGCATGGGCGGGGGCGTGGCGGCATGTTCCGGGTGTTCCCGCCCGAAGCGATCGGGCGCACACTTCCGCAGGGCGGAACGGTTAAGTCAATGCGCACACGATTCCGCGTTATTCGACGGTTGGACGATGCCGCGCTGGTGCGTGCCTGGCCCCTCACCGGGCGTACACACCAGATCCGGCTGCACCTTGCCTTCCTGGGTCATCCGCTCATCGGCGACAGCAAATATGGCGGTCCGTCCATCTGGCGCGGTATCCCGGTATTCCACCATTACCTGCACGCCGAACGTCTGGAATTGCTGCATCCGCGAAGCGGCACACTGCTCGTCATCGTGGCACCAACTCCGGAGTGGGCGCAGTGAGCGTCATCGGGTCTGGGTGGGAGAAGGTGTTGGCGGCGGCGAGAACATGCGCGATGCGATATAGTTGGCGATCCCTTCGACGTTGGCGTACTCCATGTTCGACAGCACAATAATCGTCGCGCGGTCGTCGGGGTAGCGGGCAAAGAACGTAGCGACGCCGGTCATGTTACCGGGATGGCTGATTCGTCGGCGTCCGTTGATCACTTCGATCTTCCAGCCAAACCCATAATTGCGCAATGCGGGGGTGAACATCTGATCCAGTTGATCGCGGTCGAGCGCCTCATTCGTGTAAAGCGCCTGATCCCAGCGGAAAAGGTCGCCAACTGTCGAGTACAGTCCTCCGGCTGCGTAGAGCGTTGAAGCGTCGAGGAAGCCGGATTTCTTGCCAGGAACGACATATCCCTGCGCGCCGTCAGCAATCGTGCCCCGACTGGTATCGTAACCGGTGGAAGTCATGCCGAGCGGCAGGAAGAAGCGCTGGTGCAGGTAATCGGCATACGTTATGCCCGACGCACGTTCGATAATCAGTCCCAGCAGCACGTAGTTCGAGTTGCAGTAATCGTAGAGAGTACCAGGTGCAAAGGAAAGCGGAAAGGTGCGAAACCGTTCAACCAGTTCCTGAGGTGTTGTCGGGTGCATCTCGGTCGACTCGAAACTGGCAAAATCGGTGTAATCGACCAGACCGGACGTATGGGTCAGCAGATGACGGATCGTCAGTGGTTTCCAGGCATCGGGGCAATTGTCCAGGTAGACGCAAATTGCATCATCCACGGTCAGTTTCCCATCCTGCTGCAATGCCAGAATCGCAGCGGCGGTAAACTGTTTAGTGATCGATGCCAGGCGGAAGCGAGTAAACACTGTGTTCGGAACATGCTCATCAGCATTGCCATAGCCACGCGCAATTACCACTTTTCCGCCCTGCGCGACAAGCACTACTCCCTGAAATTGTCCGCCGGTAGTGAGTCCAGTCAGGTATGCATCAATCTCACGCCCAAGCGGATCGAGCGGTGGCGCGCCGGGCGCAGAACCCGGCATCAGCGTTGGCGTGGGAGTCGGTGTGGCAATGGGTGTTGCTGATGGTTGCGGCGTCGGCGACAGTTGTGGCGCTTTCGTGGCAACCATCGTTGGATCAGAGACGAGCGGCATAGCCGGGAGCAGTGTCGGCGCCGTTTCAGACGTCTGCCAGAGTCTGAGCGGCAGAAGCAGCGCACTACAGGTCACAAGCGTTATCAGCAGCGCGCCAGCTATGATCAGCACAATGCGCACAACCGGCGGCGTGACACGCCGCGCATGATGCCGCCAATGGCGGCGATGACGTGGTTGAAGACGAACCGGTTGCACTGGCTTGAAAGATACGCTACCCAGCCCGCGCCTGACGGTCGCGCTGCCGCAACAGGTCGCGGTAGATGCCAAGAATATCACACCCAATATGCTCCCAACCGAACCGCTGCGCCCGTTCCCGTGCCGCTGCGCCCATCGTTGCGCGCTCGTCGTCATTCAGCAGCAGGCGCTCAAGACGCTGCGCGAGGGTCGACGGATCGGAAGGCGGAGTCAGCAAGCCGCTAACGCCATCTTCAACGATGAACGCTGGACCGCCTGCACTCGTCGCTACCACCGGCTTGCCGCATGCCAGTGCTTCGAGCGCCGCCATCCCGAACGACTCGTAATGCGACGGCATGGTAACGACATCGGCAGCTGCATAATAGAGTGGCAGGCGTTCCTGCGGCTGCGCGCCAGCGAACCGAACGACATTGGCGATCCCAAGCCGCTGCCGGATCGCGTCTAGACGCCGCTGCTCGGCGTTCCAGTGCGCTCGTTCCTCCTCGCTGCCCCCGCCGACGATCAATGCTGTCAGCGCACCGCGCCACTCAGGGTGACGCTGCACCAGCAGCGCGCTGGCTTCGATCAGCGCATCGATGCCTTTGAGCGGCTCAATACGCGCCACCAGCAGGATGATGCGGTGCGGCGCTGGCGGGAGATCGAGCATCGTGCGCGCCATTGCTGCATCGCGTGGCTGAAAGCGGCGCAGATCAACCCCTGCCGGAACAACGCGAATCCTGCCCACATCGGCGGCATAGTGCCAAACCATCTGCGCCCGGTCAAGCGGAGTGGCCGCTACGATGGCGTCGGCTTCGCGCAGGATACGCTCCTCAACCGCAATTCGCTGATGGGTTTCATACTCCTGGTCGCCGCGCGCAACCAGATTTTTCATTGCACCGAGCGTATGGAACATATGAACGACCGGCGCTCCCCAACTACGGCGCAGCGCCAGCGCTGCCTCGCCAGAAATCCAGTAGTGGCTGTGAATAATGTCGTAGTGCAGGTCTTCACCGTCAGCGAAGCAGCGCACCCGCCCGATGAACTCCGGCAGATAGTCCAGTAAGCGGTTTTTATCGCAGGGTGCCGGTGGACCGGCGCGCACATGGATCAGGCGCACGCCCCGATCGATCTGAACGACAGTCGGTGCGTCGTGCGCCTGAGCGCGGGTGAATATATCGACTGCTATACCGCGACGTCCGAACTCGCGGCTCAATTCGCGGACATAGACGTTCATGCCGCCCGCCTCCTTGCCGCCCAGATGCGCGAGGGGGCTGCTATGAACGCTCAACATTGCAATGCGCATGAAATTTCTCCAGAAAAGGTCGCCCTGCAGGACGATTGATGACAAGCATGGTCATCGAATGTGACATAAGGAAGGGACGCGGCGCCTGCATCCCCTTCTCGCCTCAGTGCGCGGTTGTCCCTGGTATTATACGTTCAAATGATCGTCGCTGTGTGCACCGCGTCGGTGAAACGCCGCATATTCGATCATCCCACCAGCAACACCTTGCCGGGGCGTGTCTTGCGCTCGGCTGCGCGTACCGCTTCCCGCACGTCAGCAAGGTCGTACTCTGCCACGATCGGGGTGCTGAGCGTTCCGTCACCGATCAACCGAAACAGGGTATCGAAGAGACTCTGCACCTGCGCTGGTGTTGCGGACTGGAACCAGTGCGTGAGCCACCAGCCGCGGATGGAGGCGCTGCGGAAGAGAAGCATGCCTGGATGGATCGTCAGTGATTCGCCTGCAATTGCGCCATAAACCAGCATTGTGCCGCCTGCGCCGAGCGACGCTGCCAGGCGCGCCCCGCTTGCGCCGCCAACCGAGTCGAGCGCGTAGCGCACCCCTCTCCCGCCCGTCAGCGCATGCACCCGCGCCACAACATTCTCATCCTGCTCACAGATAACTTCGTCCGCTCCCAGTGCACGCAACTCGTCCATCACCTCGCGTCGCCGCACAACATTGATTGTTCGGAAGTTGAGGCGTCGTCCCAGCTGGATAACATGCCGCCCAACGACGGAACTGGCAGCGTTCTGCAGCACCCATTCGCCGGGTTCGACGCGCAACGTTTCTGTCAGCATCAGCCAGGCAGTTGCCGGGTTGACGAATGCTGTCGCTGCCTGGCGATCGCCGATCGGCTCAGGAACCGGGATCGCCCTAGCTGCCGGGACAACGACATATTCCTGCCATAGACCAGAGGCACCTATCGGGATGACCAGTTGCCCGATAGTGCGGTCGGTCACCCCTTCGCCAAGGCCAACAATGACGCCGGCGCCTTCAAAGCCGGGAACGGCGGGCAACCGCGGCAGTGCACCGTACAATCCGCGAATGACAAACAGATCAGAGGGGTTGATCGGGCGCACCCGCACCCGCACCAGTACCTGCCCCGGACCGGGCTGCGGCGCAGGGATGTGTTCAACGGTCAGAACATTAGCAGGTTCGCCAAAGGATGCAAAACGAACGGCGCGCATGGCTGTCTTCTCCTGGAATGCTGGCTTGCAAGCGACAACAATAGTGTACCATAGGGTTGTGTAAGGGAGATGCGCCGCCTTTGCCTGTTCTGTTATCGCTGCGCCAGAATATCTTGCGGCGAACGCGCAATCATAATGTTGTCCATCCGTATCCCAAGCGCCGTTATTGTCTGCGCTGTGGTGGGAGAAATGCCGGTCAGCGCCACGCGGCAACCGATCACTTCGAGCGCCTGAGCAGCGCGAAGCAGACTCTGCGCAACCTGAGTGTCGAATGTGGGCACGCCTGCGATGTCGATGACCATCAGGCGGGTGCGCTCGGCGCTGGCGACAGTGAGGAGGCGATGCACGAGCGCCTCGGCGCGGCGGCTATCCAGTTGCCCGACAATCGGCGCCAGCAGGACGCCGCTGGCAAGCGGGACGGTCGGCGTTTCCAGCGTGTAAACCAGGTTGCGCAGCATGTTCTCGGTTTCATGAAGGCGCGTCGTCTGACGCTCCAGTTCGGCGGCGCGTTCCTCCGCGAGTCGCGCATTCGCCTCCGCTCGCGCGGCATCGGCGATCGCGCCACTCGCCAGTGTACTGAGACGATTCAGAAGATACATAAAAGGGACTGCCGCCAGACAGGTCATGCATGCATAAATCGTAACTGCTCCAATCCAGGAAGGTAGTGTGTCCAATACTGTTATGCGCGCCGGAGAACTGACCAGTATTCCTTGAATGTAAAGCCATCCGACAATACTGAAGCCCGCCAGTGAAATTGCCAGTGCAACGATACCGCCGCGCACCCTGAACAATGCCGCTGTTAAAACGACGCCCTCCATACAGATAAGACGTCTGCTCCCCAACAAGCCATCGCTGACAAGCACAAAGGCGCCCAAGACTACAACAATTCCAAGCAGCACTATCGCGCGTACTGTATATCCGAGTTGTTTCACCAGAGCAATAACCAAGACGATTGCGTACATTACTGCGTAGGCAATAATCAGCGGTATTACCTCCGCTCCGTAGACGTTATAATCTGACCAGCTGCCGCCGATGACTGCCAGCAGACCGACGATGCTCAACACGATTAGTAGACCGTCGAGCATACGGGTCTGTCATTGGCGCAGAAGTCCGGCTGCATCGGGAATTCCAGTCTGCATCTCGTCGTGTGTGCTCGTCATACGTGTTCACTTTCTTAGCGTAATGCGTGTAACGGAAGGGGCGCCGGTTGTGCATCGCTAATAACGCCGTTGCGTATGGAGAATGTTGCAATCGGCGCAACAGGGGCGCGGGAGCGCCCGGCGGATTTCAGGTACACGATGTAGCGCCCGTCCTCCGCTTTCCCACGGTGGGTCAACCACGGTTCTGTTGGGTCGAGCAGGTCCACACTGAACGTAATCTCGCCGTCGCTGGGCATAATTGCTGGCGGTATTCCTTCGAGCAGATGGATGGGCTTATCGTCGCGGGCGGATGCGCCGCGCACATCCAATGCCAGCGCGCCCGCGCCGCCGATGCGTGCAGTGACCAGCAATCGCGTGCCATCAAAACGACAGTCGGCGGTGATCGCCAGCGATCCTTCCGGCGGCGGCGCGGGCGCGCGCGGGGCTGACAGCACCCGCAACCGCTGGATGCTGAGGCGATCCGCCTGACCGATGATCGCCGTCGTCCGGTTGATCGGCGCCGAAGCAGCAACCGTCACCGCGCCGGGTGGAACAGTGTATGCTTTGCCGTCGATCATCAGCGTTTGCGTCACCAGGCTGGCGATGTCCAGTTCAACGGCAGCCGCAGTCAGCGGTGCATGCAACGTGAATACTTTATCATGGATGTGTATCCGGTCTGTTTCGATGGTCAGGGTTAATGCAGCAGGATACATCGGATGAAACTGTCCTGCAACCGGTTGCGCCAGGTCGATTGCCGTGCGCAGCCGCGGATCGCGAGCGTACAGCGCCAGACCGTTCGAGCGCCAGCGTACCCCTTCGGTATCGAAACCGTAGATCAGCGGGTCTTCATCGGCAGCCAGCAACCCGTAGTCGAAAACCTGTCCGGGTTGCGGGAGACGCAACGTAGGGTAGTAGCGTGTCCGTTCAAAACCGTACAGGTGGGCACCTTCCGCTTCCCAGCGTCGGATCAGACCCAGCGCCAGCATTCCCGGCACACGTTCGTCTGACGATACAAAGATTGATGCTCCGCTCATCACGGGTGACGACGGGTCAGCCTGTGGGTCGATGGCATAGACCAGCGCGTCACCGACTTTGGCGCGACGGTTCAGCAGTGGTGTGGCGTCTGCCCATGCCAGGAGGCGCGTCAGCGTTTCCGGATCGTACTCGTCGCAATGGATCACCAGCGTATCGATGCCGATCAGTGCCAGGTAACGCAGCGTGTCGTCGTCGGGCAGGCGTTGCACGCGCCGCAGCAGATCGGTTGTGCCAAATGGAATGATGCCGCTGTACCCGGCAGCGAGCGGCTTCCAGTGATGTATCTGGTGAAACTGACGCACGGTGATGCGCTCCAGTTCTGCGCCACGTGGTACAGGACCAACCGGCAACTCCAGCAGGGCGCGCATATCGCGCTGTGTGCCAAGCCATGCATACACCGGCTTTGGTGTGGGAATAGTTGCCAGTGGCAGTGGGAAGGAGGCATGCTCGACGAGTGCAACTGTTCCGATCACTGCCGGAATGATCAGCGCCAGACGATAGTTGACCATTGATCGGAGCCATTGCCCCACGCGAACCAGCGCAAAGCTGGCAAGCAGCGCCAGCGCCAGATGGGTCAACATTGCCCAGCGCGCTGGAACACGCAGTGCGCCAAAACCGGGGATGCGCTCGTAGAGCGTCGCATATGGCATCGGTATCGGCAACATCTCACCACCGCGCTCCAGGCGGATGCCGACGCCGAGAGATAACACCCATGCGCAGAAAGCCAGCACTGCCAGGAAGATTGCATCCGATGCACCGATCAGGGCAGAGAGTGCGCTCTTCTTGTTGCCAATCCGCTCCCAAACTGCCAGTGCCAGGCTCGCAACGGCAAGCACAGCAGTTACAAAGCCGGGAAACAGGGCAAATTCACCACCGCTGGCGGCAAACCAGGCGCCTCGCCCCCCGTACAGCCAGTTTGTCGGCACGACTGCCAGGTACGCCTGGAGCGGTGCTGACCAGTTATCGAGTTCGCGTAGCGAGCGAACAACTCCCAGATACTCGTACACACGGATATAGGGTAGCGTCACTGGCGCAGCAATGAGCACGGCAAGCGCGCCACCTAACGCTAGTCCGCCAATCCGTTGCCAGAAGTCGGGTTGGCGCTGATAGTTCAGCACATCCCGCAGCCGGACTGTGATGGATAACCCAAGCGCCAGCGCTGCAAAATATGCGTAGTAGAGCGCGGTTGCGCACTGAATACCCGCAAACAGCCCAAACAGCGCTGCATTGCGCCAGCGCCTGTTCCCCGTTTCGGAGTCGCACAACAACCGCCGCAGAAACAGCAGCGCCAGCGGCAGCCAGGCGGTTTGCAGCAGTTGCAGATGAACAACATGTGTCATCCGATACGTGCCAAACGCAAACAGTGCACCGGCAGCAAAAGCACTAACAATACGCATCCGCGTATCGTCCATGCGTGCCAGCATGTCGCGTGCTAGCAGATAGACGGCCCACCCCGTGAGGGAATAACTGGTCAGCACCAGGAGATTGTACGCCAGCACAGGACCGCCTGTGATGATCAACGGCAGCGTCATCATCGCCAGCAGGAGATGATGATCGCTGTATGCCAGTGTCTCAGGGTAGGGGAAGAAGA
>Ga0308416_1000041_pt1 | contig 39831 bp, 33 predicted proteins | sample HotsprSampleOS60_FD_203468 | JGI IMG/M metagenome (GOLD analysis project Ga0308416, IMG submission 203468) | Hot spring phototrophic mat microbial communities from Octopus Spring, Yellowstone National Park, Wyoming, United States - 20090730_OS60 ... | reverse complement strand
CGCGCAGGTCTTCAAGGACCTCCCACTCCGCGACGCACCTGTGAAGGGTCCGGTGTGCAGGCAGCGCACCCTCCTGAGCGAGGCGTGACACGGACGGATATCAGTAGAACGGAATATTTCTTCAAAGACTATTAGCCCGACGGCTCGTGCGGTAGAGCGGATTTATTTCTCAATCTCCATAATTTCGGTCTACACTCCGCCGGAAGCGGACATCTCGTGCGACACGGCAGACCCGGACAGTAGTCAACGTATCTGAGCAATGCTGTAGATTTGATATGAGTCGCTATACTACGCCAGAAATAGCGAAGCCATCCCCTAAACGGGAGATAGCTTCGCTTTTCAGAACAATCCCGGCACATTATGCAGGGGAAGGTGCCCACTCTACTCGCCATGAACCTGCGTGCAAACTGCGCAGGTAACTGCCAGTGCAACAGGCAGGCGCAACGATAGTGCTAGTGTGCGAGTGCAATCTTCAGCACTTCGTCCATCGATGAAACCGGGATCAACTGCAACTCCTCACGCACTTTCTTCGGCAATTCGGCAATATCCTTGGCATTATCCTTCGGCAGAATGAAGGTGCGAATACCAGCGCGATGCGCTGCTAGCGTCTTTTCCTTCAAGCCACCAATAGGCAACACCTTGCCGCGCAGCGTAATCTCGCCGGTCATCGCCACGTCCCGCCGAACCGGTTTACCGGTCATCGCCGAGATCAGGGCGGTTGTCAACGTAATCCCAGCGGACGGACCATCCTTAGGCACCGCTCCTTCTGGTACGTGAATATGGATGTTATGCTCGTCAAAGTAACTTGGATCGATGCCAAACTGCTCAGCGCGGAAACGCGCATAACTCATTGCAGCCTGAGCACTCTCCTTCATCACCTCGCCGAGTTGTCCGGTCAACTGGAGACCGCCCTTGCCCCGCACTGGCAGCACCTCAATCGAGAGCACATCCCCACCAGTCGGCGACCAAGTCACTCCAGTCGCCACGCCCACCTCGTCCTTTTCCTCCGCCAGACCGAAGGTGTACCGCTCAGGACCGAGATAGTTCGGGATGTCAGGCGCATCGATGACGATTGGGAACTCAACCGGCTCACCATCGCTGGCTGCTGCCACTTTGCGCGCCGTCTTGCGGCACAGGCTGGCGATTTCGCGCTCCAGGTTGCGCACACCGGCTTCGCGCGTATACTCGCGCACCAGTTTGATAATCGCATCGTCAGTGATAATCAACTGATCCGGTGTCAACCCATGGAACTCACGCTGCTTGCGCACCAGGAACCCCTGCGCAATACCCAGTTTCTCGTCCTCCGTATACCCGCCAATCTCGATAATCTCCATACGGTCGCGCAGCGGACTGGGGATCGTATCGAGCTGGTTGGCGGTTGCGATAAATACCACCTGCGAGAGATCGAACGGAATCTCCAGGTAGTGATCGGAGAACGCATTATTCTGCTCAGGATCGAGCACCTCCAGCAGCGCCGAGGTCGGATCGCCACGAAAATCCTGCCCGATCTTATCGATCTCATCGAGCACGTACACTGGGTAGCGCGACTTTGCCGTCTTCATCCCCTGAATGATCCGACCCGGCAACGCCCCGATATACGTACGGCGGTGACCGCGAATCTCAGCCTCGTCGCGGATACCGCCCAGGCTGGTGCGCACGAACTTGCGTCCCAGGGCGCGCGCAATTGAGCGACCGAGCGATGTCTTACCGACACCTGGCGGTCCGACGAAGCACAGGATGGGTGAACGCATCCGATTCCCGGCAAGTTTGCGCACTGCCAGGTACTCCAGGATGCGCTCCTTCACCTTCTCAAGCCCGTAGTGATCCTCATCGAGCACCTTTTGCGCTTCGTGGAGGCTGATCTCAGGCAACTCCTCCTCTGCCCAGGGCAGGTTGAGAATCCAGTCGAGGTACGTGCGAATAACCCCCGCCTCCGGGCTATTCATCCCCTGCTGCGCCAGGCGTTTCAATTCGTGCATCGCCTGTTCTTTGACATAGTCCGGCGCATTGAGTTGCGCGATCTTGCGCTTCAACTCATCGATAGGATCATCCATGTCGTCGTCTTCGCCCAATTCACGGCGAATCACACGCATCTGCTCGCGCAAGAAGTACTCGCGCTGACTCTGATCCAGCACCTCTTTGGTATCCTGCTGGATCTTCTGGCGCAGCTTCAGCAACTCCAGCTGGCGTGCCAGCAAGCGATGCGCACGCTGCAATCGCTCAACCGGGTCAAGTTCGTTCAAAATATCCAGGCGCTCTTCAAACTCAAATGCTGGCGCCCACGTCACAATATCTGCCAGATGCCCCGGCTTGTCGATGCGATGGACGAACGCAACAGCATCCTGCGGCACTTCTCCCAGGTGATCAACAAACTCATCGATCTGCTGCTTGACCGAGTCCATCAGGGCTTCGATCTCGATCCCCTTTGGCTCTGGGTCACTGATTGCCTGGCAACGTACCCGATAGAACGGCTCGCTCTGCAACAACGTCTGCACCAGCGCGCGACTGATGCCTTCCAGAATAATGCGCGCCGTACCGTCGGGTAACTTTACAAACTCTTCCAGACGTGCGATCACGCCGACTGGCGGCAATTGCTGCGGCTGGCTGCTCTTGTAGGTCTCGATCTCGCTTTCAGATACAAAAATCAACAAGACGAGACGGTCACCATCCCATGCGTGCTCCATCGCACGGTACGACTTTCCCTGCCCCACCTGCAGCGGCACCGTCATGTGCGGCATGATCACCATTTCTCCCAAAATGACCAGCGGGAGGTCATAATCGGAGATCTCAATTGTTTTTCCCATAGGTCTTTCCTCAATCTGTCCGCAAATGCTACCCTGCGGAGCTGGCGCACTTCTGCGCCGCCAAACATAATGTTATGTGCGCTTCAGGGCACACGCTTGTCTATTTCTTGTTTGTATTCATGGTACCACAAATCCTACCGCATGGTATATGAACAGTGACTGAGAGTCAGGCGGACGAACCATGGAGACTTATCCATAGTATACAACGAATGAATCTCTGCGAAGTTGCGCTTGCACTGCCTTCTGTTACAGATACGCCAACATTTCGATCACATCTTGCATGCCACGATTCGCCATTCAGCAAGTATGATCGTCTCACGGAAAGGCGGCACTGCCACCCCAGCGATAATCAGGCATGCATGATGGCTCAACACACCATTCTCATCGTTGATGATGAAGCCAATCAACGACTCATGCTCACACAGGCACTGCGAACGAACGATGAGCGTGAGATTGCTACCGCTGCTTCGGTATCAGAAGCAGTTGAGTGGCTCGATACACACAATGCCGATCTGATCATCACCGACTACAACATGCCGTCGGCAAACGGGCTAGCACTGATTGCGCATGTGCGTCAACGGGCTCTGCCCGCACGCATTATTTTGATTACGGCATATTATTCGCCAGAGTTACAGGAAGCGGCCCAGAAACTGGGGGTCGATTATTTTTTGACCAAGCCCGTTCCGCTGTCGCTGTTACGCCGCCTTGCAAACGACCTGGGCAATCCCCCCACCGATGCATAATCCTCTCCCGCATTGCTCGACAATTGTGTGAAACCGGCGCCAGGATTGCGTGGAGAATAGAAAGCTACGGCGCTGTCGGTCGATGGGCGCTGCAGCGGTATATCATTGAAATGGCGTTGCAAACGGCAAGACAGGTGACGACAGTCGTCCTCCTGTTGCGGGCAGGGGTGCATGTCGGTGAGCTAGTGGGCATAACCTACGCAGGCAGGCTTCGTACTTGCACAGCTAAGGGCTTACTAAAGCCCGTGCAGGGGGCTTCGCGCTCTATAGCCGAGGGGCTGTAGTCTTTGAACGATTACTCTGCTCTAGCCCGCACAGGCGGGCTTTGCATTGTAGAGCTAAGGGCTTATCGTAGCTGATAGTCGATAACTGATAGCTGACGGTCGAGAGGGTCACCTTTGGAGTTCGCGTTACGCGCAGGTGGGCTTTGTCCTGGATAGGCGAGGACTTATAGTTTTGAGTAATTATTCTGCTCTAGTCTGCGCAGGCGGGCTTCGCCCAGCCAGCTAAGGGCTTATGGTTTTTGAATAATTATTCCGCTATAGTCTGCGCAGGCGAGCTTCGCCTCGGATAACCGAAGAAGTGCACCCCGACGGCACGCGCTAGCCCGCGGAGGCAGGCTTCGCCCTGGATGGCCAAGGGCTTTAGCCTGACGGCACGAGGCGCATACCAGAATAAATTCTAGCCTGACGGCACGAGGCGCGCATCGAATTAAGTGCTCAATCTCCATTCATTCAAAGACCGTTAGTCCTACAGACAGTTCGACACACTAGGTCTGATTCTCAATCTTCATCAGTCCTATCAATCTTCATCAGTCCTACGGCACGGGAGCGAATACCAATTTATACTCCTGACCTTCACGATCCTGGCTTGAGGTTGTGGAAATCCAGCAGCCAATCCAGGGGCTTCTAGAAGGCTGGCTTCGGGAAGCTCCTGCATTCCTTCTCTTATTTATTTCAGGCTTCAGAACCCCCCGGACTCCCTCTTCTCTCCTTGTGGGGGAAGGGAGTTGCTCATAGGGGGAGATTTTTTGGCAAGCCTCTGCGTGCCATCTCCCGTTTCAGCCATCAGGACACCCAACCTCCCCTGCTCCCCTCGTGGGGGAAGGGAGTTGGAGGAATGAGGGGCAAAGACGCATTGGAACGCAGAACACTGTTGATTTCACCCTTGTGCGGATCTCACCGCTGAGTTGGAAGAAAATGGACGATACGCAGAAAACTGTCGGCTTTGAGAGAAGCGCCGCCAACCAGCGCGCCATCGATATCAGGTTGTGCCATCAGATCGTCAATATTATCGGGTCGGACGCTGCCGCCGTACAGGATGGTGATCGCAGCTGCCACATCAGCCCCTGCCAGTTCGCCAAGCGTTTGCCGGATCGTCGCATGCATCGCTTGTGCATCGGCAGGCGTGGCAGTGTCGCCAGTGCCGATCGCCCAGACTGGCTCATAGGCGATAACAATCCGGCCGATCTGATCCGGTGTCATACCGGCGAGCGCCGCGCGCACCTGCGCCACGACGATCGTCTCGGCTTCACCGGCGTCACGCTGCGGTTTGGTCTCGCCAACACACAGGATGGGCGTGAGATCATGCGCCAGCGCGGCGCGGACCTTCTTTCCGATCAGTTCGTCACCTTCGCCAAAAATGGCACGTCGTTCACTGTGACCGACGATCACATACGTACATCCAAGGTCGCGCAGCATCACCGGTGAAATCGCACCGGTAAAGGCGCCCTGCGGCTCGATATAGACATCCTGCGCTCCCAGAGCAATTGGCGTACCCTGCACCAGATCGCGCACTGTGTGCAGCGCAGTGAACGGCGGGCAAACGAGGACCTTTCGGTCGCTAACATCGCCAAGCCCGCGCAACAATCCCTCGATCAGTTCGCGCGCCTCACCGGTTGTTTTGTACATCTTCCAGTTGCCTGCAAGGAGTGGCGTGCGCATGAAACCTCCTCTAGCTACCAAGCAGTCGCAAAACAAAGACCCAGATACGGAGCAGATTATCAGGGAGCACAAATGCCAGCAGGATACCAATGCCAACAGTCACGCCAAAAACGATCGGACTCCACGCCAGTACCTTTGCACCATCAAACGGACCGGCGGGAATCATGTTGAACAATCCCAGCCAGGCGTTGAGCGCAACACCAGTGTAGAACAGCTCGACGATCCAGTTGTCGCGCAAACCGACGAGGAACGCGAACGGCGCCACAATCAGGAAGATCACCGCAAGCGCCATATTGGTTGCCGGTCCCGCAAGTGCGATCAGGCCGCTCTGGCGCGGCGTCAGGTAGCCGCGATGCCAGACAGCGCCAGGCGCAGCGAAGAACAAACCGAGCGGCAGAAATGCAACCACGATAGAGATCGCTAGCATCTGCACATTGGCGACGAAATGCGCCTGTGCACCAAATCGCCGCGCCACAATACGGTGCGCCAGTTCGTGCAGCACAAACCCCAAGCCGCACACCACTGCAGCAATGAACAGGTTGACCAGAAACTGACTGCTCGCCAGATTGGCAGCGCCGGTTCGAAAGACTGCAAAGGCAACGGTTGTGCCGCCCCATGCCTTGAGCAACTCGATCGTATCGTTGCTGCGCCCCGCAAAAATACCTTCATCGGGCGTCGAAAACATACAGACTCCATCTCGCGCAACAGGTTAACGTTCAGGGTACCGCTCCGTCGTCCATGCGTGCCCGCCAATCAACGGCACAAAGCGCACATCGCAGAGTCTTTCGGTGCGCAATGTATCGCCTTCGCGCCGCAAACGCAACAGGATCTGCGCCTGACGTCCGCCGACCGGGATCACCAGACGACCTGATGATGCCAGTTGCTCACGGAGCGGCGCTGGCACCCAGGGTGAAGCTGCCGATACCAGAATCGCATCGAACGGAGCATAATCCGGCAACCCCTGCGTCCCATCACCAATGTGGACAGTGACATTGGCATATCCCAGCGCCTGGAGCAGTGCAACCGCACGCTTTGCCAGCACCTCACGACATTCGACAGTATGAACCTTCGTGACAATTCGGCTCAACACTGCCGCCGCATAACCGGAACCGGCGCCGACTTCCAGAACGCGATCAGTTGGAGCAAGCTGGAGCGCCTCGACCATTAGCGCTACCATATAGGGCTGGGATATTGTCTGCCCTTCTCCTATTGGCAGCGCCTGATCGCTGTAGGCAAGCGACCGCTCGTTCTCCGGCACAAACGCATGACGCGGCACCTGCGCCATTGCATCCAGAACTCGTTGGTCGCGAATGCCGCGTTGCACCAGAAGATCGACCATGGCACGGCGCTCGTTGGCAAAATCCATGATTGCCGCTCCTTTCTGCCCTTATTATACCCGTTTTCACACGGTCGGGCGCACTGGTTGGTTATGCGATGGTAGCAGTCGCCTGATACACTGCATCCAGGTTAATTGACAGCGCGGTCACGCGCGATGCACAGGAAGCACAACTATGCACGCTTCTACCGATCCCAATGCGGCGTCCTCCGACCGCGAACTTATTGAACGCGCTCGCAATGGCGATCATGCGGCATTCGCACAGATCTATGATCGCTATGCGAAGCCGCTGTATCGTTACATCTACTTTCGGGTCGGCGATGCCGATCTTGCTGAAGATTTGCAGTCCGAAGTGTTTCTGCGCGCCTTTGAAAGCCTTGATCGCTATGAAGATCGCGGATGGCCCTTCTCTGCCTGGCTCTACCGGATTGCGCGCGACCGGACAATCGATATGCTGCGCCGTCGCCGCTTCCGACAGACCATTCCGCTGGAGAGTTGGAGCGGTGCCTGCGAAGGTCCTGATCGCGAAGTCGCAGTGCGCCTCGATTGCGAAGAATTGCGCCGCCATTTGTGCAGTCTTACCGACGATCAACGGCAGGTGATCTACCTGCGGTTTATGGCTGACCTCTCGGTGCACGAAGTGGCGCTGCGACTTGGGCGTTCTGAAGGCGCAGTGAAAGCGCTGCAGCATCGCGGATTGCAGTCTCTGGCACGGCGTCTTTCCATCTGTGAGTGCATATAACACGCTGCTCTGGCGAATCAGGGAGCGCGATGCCACACCGGTACTGTTCACACCTGGAGTAACACACGCGCCCGAGAGCAAGGGCGTCCCGTCCTCGAGGGTGAGATACCCTCGATCCCAGAAGGAATGTGAACACGTCCTGCACTGCGTGTCTCACCGATAGTCGTTTCTCCAGATACCTCCCCCCGATCCAATATCCGGCGCCTTCTGCACTGGCGTGCTGGACAAGTGATCTGTGCTTTCCAGCAGGTTCACCTGTAGTACGGTGGTCGGCACAGTCATTCTTGACGTCAATCATGACGACGATCGCGTCTATCGCCCTCGTGCTTCTCGCTTTTCTGTCTGGTTCGATCCCCTTCGGTCTGCTGGTTGCGTGCGCCTGGAGCGTCGATCTCGCCTGTCCGGAAACAGCAATGTCTGGCGCATCTACGAATTCAGCGCATTTGCACTTGCCATAGGCAGCGACATGCTGAAAGGCGCTCTGTCAACCATCGCTGCACAGGCGCTCTATCTTTCATCGCTTGCAGTAGTGATCGTTGACACGGCGACAATACTGGGTCACACGCGCTCGATCTTTTTTGGGTTTTCGCGGAATAAGGCAGTGGCAACTGGCGGCAGCGTAGTACTGATACCGGCGCCACTCGCGGCAGTGCCCGGTCTGGCAGCGTGAGTAGTAACGTTTGGGATTACGCACATTTCGGCAATCGCGTCGCTGATTGTAGCCAGAGTGTGCGGCATTGCCGCTGCGATACTGCTGGCGCCAGGCATGCTACCGCCTGCATATGTCATCTTTGTGTGGGGAGCGGTTGCTACTAATCGTGTCTCCGCGTCGCTCGAACATTCACCGCCCGCGCTCTGGAACCGAGAGTCGCTTCGAGAAACTGTTCTAAATGACATTCAATTCGCGCTTGAGAACGCCGCGAAAACGGTTGATGCGCAACGGATCGATATCAATCGTATGGGCGCGACCATCGAGAATCTCTTCGGCGATAAGCAGACCGGTGGCCGGTGCGTGCATAACGCCATGACCGCTAAACCCACTGGCATCGACATACCCTTCCAGTTCAGGATGCCGTCCCAGGATAGGCATGTGGTCCGGCGTAATCTCATACGCACCTGCCCAGCAGAGTTTTTCCGCCAGACCGGCGCGCTCCAGGATCGGGAAGCGTCGCAACCCCGCTTCGAGAACAACATCGAGCCACTCCCAATCGACCGCCAGGTTATATCCCGGCAGTTCGGCATAGTTCGATTTGCCAAACAGCACATTCTCGTGTTCCTTGCGCATATAGAACCCCGTGCCTACATCGACGGTCAGCGGAATAGGACCAGGGATCAGCGGGAATGGTTCTGTGACATAGACGCAGCGGCGGTACGGACGCACTGGAATATCCAGTCCAGCAAGCATGCCGACCTCGCCGGCCCAGGGACCGGCAGCGTTAACTACAACCGGGCAGTTGACCACTCCAGCTGGCGTTTCGACGCCTGTCACATGATCCCCGACAACCCGAATGCCAACAACGGGCGTGGCGCGCTCCAGACGCACACCCAGTTCACGCGCGCGGTTCAGATACCCAATGGCGATGCCGTGTGGATCGCAAAACCCATCGTCGGGACCGAACGTAGCGCCGATCAGATCGTCGGTGCGCATGCCGGGGATGAACCGCGCGGCTTCTTCGGGTGCGAGAAGTTCGACACGCACGCCGAGACTGCGCTGCAATGCAACATTTGCACAATAGGTTTCCCAGTCAGCCTGATTGTTGATCAAGAAAAGATAGCCATTCTGTTGCAATCCGGCATGGCCGCCGACCTCTTCGTGAAAGCGTTTCAGGCGCTCGATGCTATAGATCGAGAGACGAATGTTGACCTCAGTGGAGAACTGATGGCGTACCCCTGCCACCGAGCGAGCGGTCGAGCCGCTGATCTCGGTCTCTTCTTTCTCCAGTATCACGACGTTGGTACACCCACGTACTGCCAGGTGGTACGCAATTGAAGCGCCAATGATCCCGGCACCAATAATCACAACATCAGCAGTTTGCGGTAGCATATGTGTGTCTCACTGTCTCAGATATTATTTTGATCGACGACGTAATGGCGGACGAGCGACCTGAGATGCTTCGGCGGCATCGTCTGCCAAAATCTGCGGTTCTTCGCCAGCAAGCGCCTGCGGATCAATTGCTGGAAATGCGTTGCTCTTCAGCGTATCTGTGCTGCTGCGCGCACTTTCCATGACTCTCGACGCGCGCAGATCGGACGAGCGTGTATCACGCCAGGCGAGGCGCTCGCGCACCGTTGCTTCGAAGCCACGCCCAGTTGGCTCATAGTAGCGTCTTCCCCGCAGGTTGGGTGGGAAGTGTTCCTGATCTACCCGTGCATCGTCGTCATTGTGCGCATACCGATAGCCACGCCCATACCCAAGCCCTTTCATCAATGGCGTGGGCGCATTGCGCAGATGGAGAGGCACCGGCTCATTGCGCGTTTCTGCTACGTCCTTCAACGCTGCTGCATATGCGGTATAGATCGCATTGCTCTTTGGCGCCTGCGCCAGGTACACAACTGCCTGCGCCAGCGCTAGATCGCCTTCGGGTTGGCCCAGAAAATGAACCGCCTGCTGCGCCGCGATCGTCAACGGCAGGGCGTGCGGGTCAGCCAGACCAATATCTTCAACTGATATACGCACCAATCGTCGCGCAATATAGAGCGGATCCTCACCGCCGTCGAGCATACGACCAAGCCAGTAGAGCGCTGCATCGGGATCACTGTCACGGATGCTCTTATGAAGCGCGGAGATCGCATCGTAGTGCAGTTCGCCATTCTTATCGTACCGAACTGCACGACTCTGAAGCGCGTCACGAATATCCTCGACAGTAATCAGACGTTTTCCGCCGACACCAGGCGGCTTGGCAAGCGCTGCGACCTCCAGCGCGTTAAGCGCCGTGCGTGCGTCGCCATTCGACATATTGATCAGATAGCTGCGCGCATCAGCAGCGAGCAGCACATTGAGCGCGCCAAGCCCACGTTCCGTATCGGTCAACGCCCGATCAACGATGACGCCGATCTGCTCATCGGTCAGTGCTTCGAGAACAAATACCCGCGCGCGTGAGCGCAGTGCCGGGTTCACCTCGAACGACGGATTCTCGGTCGTCGCGCCGATCAGAATGAGCGTTCCGTCTTCAACATATGGCAGAATTGCATCCTGTTGCGCTTTGTTGAACCGATGAATCTCGTCGATAAACACAATGGTGCGCTGCTGGAACATGCCAAGACGATCCTGCGCTTCCTTCACCACCCGTCGCAGGTCGGCAACCCCAGCAGAGACGGCGGAGAGTTGCTCAAAGTGGGCATGGGTCGTATCGGCGATAATTCGCGCCAGTGTCGTCTTACCGGAGCCAGGTGGTCCCCAAAGAATGATCGAAAAGAGCGCATCGTTGCTAATGGCGCGCCGCAGTACCTTCCCCTCGCCGATAATATGATCCTGCCCGACAAATTCATCGAGAGTGCGCGGACGCATGCGCGCGGCGAGCGGCGCCTGTCGGTTCAACGCCTCTTCACGCTGCGTGTCGAACAGAGTTTTCTGGTTTCTGGGCATCGAGAACAATGTGGGTGTTGTCTGTTCGGTTAGCGTGCATGATACCAGAAAACTGGCAGTCAGATCAGCCGAGCCTCCGGTACGCTGGCAAAGTATAGTCTTTCATGCTTGCACATCTCCCTCACTTCGATCCCGTGCTTGGGAGACGATGGAGATCACGCTGGCACTGCAGCGGCGCGATCATTGCCCGGAGTTGGGGCACGGCACGCCGTGCCCCGATCTCGATGTCTCCGCTGTGGCGCGGCATGCCGTGCTTCGACCTCAATGTCTCCGCTGTGGCGCGGCATCAAGTTTTATGCGTTCGTCGAAATGACTATATGTGCTGTGGCGCACTTCGCCGAACAGAAAATTGGCGGGCAGGTCATCCTTTCCTCTGGTACTTCGGAGCCAAAAGGGGCATATGCAAATGGGATGTTGGTGCTATTGCAGCAACCCTCACTATCGCGTATGCTTAGAAGCAGAAAAGGTACTGTCCAGAGGAAACATACCGGCTCCCTTCCATAGTACTCTTCCCGTTCACTCCTCTGGTTCCTCCAAAATCCCTCTCGCTTCCTCTGGTGTACGAGCCGGGGCGCTGGACAGAAACCTGGGTCTAAAGACGGAGGCAGGCGATACACCGCCTGCCTCCGGTTCTTTAACCCAACCCATCATCGGCGCCGTTGCCTGCGCGTGCGCCCGGTGATTGCTAAAAGCACAATTGCGCCAAGCACCGCCACACCGAAACTGCGCACATCCCATCCAAAATTCGTCCCGCCAAATCCCAGCAGATCCATGATCAGGCCACCAACGAATGCGCCCAGAATGCCGATGATGATATTCATCAGGCATCCCTGCCGTTCTTCGACGCCGACCAGCAGACTTGCCACCCAACCCACCAGTGCGCCGAATATGATCCATGATATCGGTCCCATTACGTCGCTTCCTTTCCGATTTGAAACAGGGCACGCTTCGCCCGTGTGGTATGCTATACTTCGCTGCCAGGACATGCGTATGATCGTTGTTGCATCCGACACCCACCTTCAGCACAATCCGCCGCACGAGTTTCTCGATGGCGCGCTGGTTCCGATCTTTGAGACTCCTGCGCGCGTTGCGATTATTCGTGCTGCGCTCGAGCGCGCTGCCATCGGACCAGTCGTTGCGCCACGATCGTTCGGGATCGAACCGGTGCGCGCCGTTCACGACGACGGATATCTGACCTATCTTGAGACGATCTACGACCGCTGGGTTGTTGCGGGCGGTGCGCCTGAGGCCGTCATTCCTGGCACACTGGCGGTGCGCTGGATGACCCGACCGCACACTCATCCGCTTGCTGCCCCGGGGTATTATACGTTTGATACGTGTGCGCCAATTGTGGCAGGAACCTATGCAGCCGCGCGCGCTGCGGCAGATATTGCGCTCACTGGCGCTGATCGGTTGCTGGCAGGAGAACGTTACGTGTATGCGCTCTGCCGCCCACCGGGACATCACGCCGGGCGCGATCTCTGTGGTGGGTACTGTTTTCTGAACAATGCTGCGATTGCTGCCGAATATCTCATCCGCAACGCTGCAGGTGCGACCTGCGCGATCCTCGATATTGATCTTCACCACGGCAATGGCACCCAGCAGATTTTCTACGAACGCAACGATGTGCTGTTCGTGTCGATCCATGCCTCGCCGGACTACCAGTACCCCTTTTTTATGGGCTATGCTAACGAGTGTGGTGCAGGCCCAGGAGAGGGATATAATCTGAACCTGCCACTGGCAGCTGGCGTAGGTGACCGTGAGTATCTGCTAGTCCTCGACCAGGCGTTGCGCGCAATTGCGGATTTTGCGCCACGTTTCCTGGTGATCTCGGCAGGGTTCGATACCTTTGCGGGCGATCCGGTCGCCGGGCATGGCAGCGGCTTTGCGCTCAGCGCGGCGGTGTACCCACAGATCGGTCGCCACATCGCTGCGCTCAATCTGCCAACGCTGGTCGTTCAGGAGGGAGGGTACGCTATCGAATCGCTCGGCGACAACGTCGTCGGTCTGTTGCAAGGTCTTGAGGAGTGATCCGTATGACACGCCTGTTGGGAGGTCGCATCGAGGTGATCTGCGGCTGTATGTTCAGCGGCAAGACTGAAGAACTGATCCGCCGTCTCAATCATGTTCGGCTTGCACGTCAGCGTCTGATTGCCTTTACGCCACGCCGCGATACGCGCTATCGGCTCGGCAGCCTAGTGAGTCACAATGGTCTCTCAATTGAAGCGCGCGTGATCGACTCGATCCGCGATATTCCGGCGCACCTTGATACCGATGTCGATGTGGTGGCGGTCGATGAATTACACCTGCTTGATGATCCGCCCGATGCGGCACGCGAGGTATGCCAGGAACTGGCAGACCGCGGCCTGCGAGTGATCGTCGCCGGGTTAGATCAGGACTTTCGCGCGCAGCCGTTCCAGGCAATGGCGCAGTTGATGGCAGTGGCGGAACAAGTCGATAAATTGTACGCAATCTGCGTGCGGTGCGGCGCCTATGCGACCCGTTCACAACGCCTGATCGACGGCAAACCGGCGCCTGCCGACGCGCCGACGATTGTGGTCGGCGGTCAGGAACTGTATGAAGCGCGCTGCCGCGCCTGCTATGAACCGGCGCAGTAGATCACCGCAAAAATACACCGCAGAGACGCCGAGAGCGCAGAGAACTCCAAAAACCAGGCGAGCATGATGCGCGGTGAAGAGTACGTTTTAGCAAACCAATCTTTCTCTCTGCAGTAAAATATTTGTGGCGGTCTCAATGTATACTATTACTATATCTCAGCCCCGGCGCTTGCTTTTGCGATGTGTGCGTCGGGCATCCCATCGCTGACCGCTATCGACTATCGCCTATCGGCTGTCCTGCGAGAGTGTGCAGTGTGTGCGTCGGGCATCCCATCGCTGACTGGTATTCAGAAGGTGCTGCTGTGTCACAAACCCACCTGTATCCGCTCATTACCCGTCCTCGCTTTGCGCATCCGATCTGGGGCGGAACATTCCTTGCCGACTGGCTCGCCCTGCCGCCGCCACGCCCCGAACGCTTGGGTGAGATCTGGCTGGTGTACGATACGAATCCGATCATCGACGGACCGCTGGCGGGAAGGACGCTGGCACAGGTGACCAACACCTTTGGTGCAGCGCTGGTCGGCGAACGCACCATAGCCAGGTATGGCGCCGATTTTCCGCTGCTTGCCAAGTTTATCGACGCGGCGGATCGCCTCTCCATTCAGGTGCATCCTGATGATGCCTATGCGCACACATACGAAGCCGCCTCCGGTTTCCATGGCAAAACCGAAGCCTGGCACATCCTGCATGCCACGCCGGGAGCCGATGTTGTGTACGGTCTGGCGCGTCGCAGCAACCGCGCGGAACTTGCTGCCGCGATTGCTGCCGGAGAACTGGAGCCGTTGCTGCACCGACTGCCGGTTGCGCCTGGCGATACCATCTTCGTGCCAGCAGGGACGCTGCACGCAATCAACGCCGGAATCGTGCTGTTCGAAATTCAGCAAAAGTCGGATCTTACGTACCGTGTATACGATTATGGGCGAATCGACGTCACAACGGGTCAACCGCGTGCATTGCACATCGACAAAGCGCTCGACGTGACCGACTATGCGCCTGCGCCGCGCGGCGTTGTGCCGCCATTGTCGCTGGCAGAAGGGCGCGACCTGCTGGTGGCGTGCGCTTCCTTCGCGCTCGAACGCCTGACGATTGCCGCACCGGTCGAGTACCCAGTCGATCCGGCGACGTTCGAGATTCTGACGGTCATCGAGGGGTCAGCGACGCTACGCTGGAATAGCAGCGCCCGCGCTTTGCAATGCGGCGAGTCAGTTGTCATCCCGGCGTGTCTGGATGGATACACCCTCTTGCCGACGGATGAGGCGCGGATACTGCGGGCGTACGTGCCAGACCTGGATGTGCTACGATACGAATTTGCGCAGCGCGGCGTGGACGCAGGGCGAGTGGCACAGACGGTGGTTGAATGTTGAAGAGGCGAGAGGCGACGGAGGGGTGCAGCGCTGCTGCGCCTGTACAGGGGGGCGGCGGCAGGGTGCAGGACGTGCAGCAGCGGGGCGATGGGTGTGCGAGGCAAGAGGCAAGGGGTGAGGGTTGAAGGTTGAAGGTTTGAAGCGTTGAGGGTTGAAGGTTGAAGGTTGAAGGTTGGAGCGTTGAGGGTTGAAGGTTGAAGGTTGAAGGTTGAGGGTTGTACGTGGAGCGGGTTCCAGGTTCCATCAAGCAATCTAACCCCTAATCCGGTTCTCGGTTCTTGGTTCTTGATTCTCGGTTCTCAGTTCTCGGTTCTCGGTTCTTAGTTCTCAGTTCAATACACCAATGCTCGTTGAAGATTTCATCAATCGGAGAAAAGCATCATGGGAACGCCTGAGCGCGATTGTCGAACGTTCGCGGCGCGGCGGTCTGGCAGCGCTCGACAATGAAGAGATCGCCGAATTAGGACGCCTGTACCGCAGCGCAACGTCGGATCTTGCGGTTGCACGCCGCGATTTTTCAGGACATCGTGTGGTGGATTACCTTAACGGTCTGGTGGCGCGCGCCCATGCGGAAGTGTATCAGCGACGCGCGGATCGCAGCAGCGGTCTGGTGCGCTATTTCGCCGCCGATCTGCCACGCACGTTCCGGGAAACGTGGGTTTACTCGCTTGCGTCGCTGTTGATGTTTCTGATACCGGCGCTGATCGGCTTTTTTGTCACCTGGAACGATCCACCTTCCGGATCATTGCTGGTTCCCAGTGTCGAAGAAGTCATCAACGACATTCGTGCCGGGCGCGAGTGGTGGAAGTCGATCAACGACGACGGGCGCGCTGCATCGGCAGCGCTGATCACTACCAATAACATCCGTGTGGCCGTCCTGGCGTTTGCTGGAGGGGTGCTGCTCGGTGTGCTCACGTTGTTCGTGCTGGCGCAGAATGGATTGATCCTTGGAGTTGTGGCAGGAGCGGCGCAGGCATACGGGTTCAGCAGCAATCTGTGGGGATTCGTTGCAGCGCACAGTGTGATCGAACTGAGCGTGATTATCATTGCAGGCGGAGCAGGATTGCAACTCGGTTGGGCGGTTGCCCGTCCGGGATTGATCACCCGGCGCGCGGCGCTCGTACTGGCAGCGCGCCGGGCGGTGCGTCTGATACTCGGTTGTGCGCTCCTGTTAGTCGTCGCAGGTGTGATCGAGGGGTTCATCTCACCATCGGATTTGCCACTGACTGTCAAACTGGCGGTTGCGGTTCTCAGTGGTGTGGCACTGTACGCATACCTCCTGCTGGCAGGACGGGAGCGCACAAGAGGTTAGCGTTTGTTGTCCTTTTGCCGGAAGGTATCGTGGTCCAGCGCCAGGTGCACGCCAGTCCGGAGCGAACCGGTGGTGCGGATGCCCCTCCAGACTGACCCCCAACTGCACCAGCGTCTGCGCCACCTGCGGCTTGATGCCGGTCAGAATCACCTGCGTCTCCAGCAGTCGCACCTCCTGCGCGGCGTGCACCAGCGCATTGGCAACCTGCGTATCGACCACGTCATACGACTGGCTGCAATGGTTTCACTCTTGCGAATAACGTAGTATTATTCTCTGAGCACCACGAGCACCGGTGAAGGGAGCAACCTGTATGCCAGGACCGTTTCCCGGAATGGATCCCTACCTGGAACGCCGCGACCTCTGGCCCGACGTCCACCAGAGCCTGATTACGTATAGCAGAGATGCGCTCCAGCCGCAGATTCGTCCTCGCTATCACGCGCGCATCGGCGAGCGCCTCTATGTCATCCCGCCCCACCGGTCAATCTATCCAGACGTGACCGTCACCCAGCATTTGCCGGTGGAAGCGCCGGGAGAAGGGCATACCATGGCGGCGCTGACGGCTGATGCACCGGTGGTCATCGCCGTCGCGCCGGAAGAGGTGCGCGAGCCGTTCATCGAGATTCTCGACCTTGCCCGTGGCGGGCGCGTCGTCACGGTGATCGAGGTGCTCAGCCCCGCCAACAAGACGCCTGGCGAAGGGCACGAAGCATATCGCCGCAAACAGGAAGAGACGCTGGCCAGCGACACCCATCTGGTGGAGATCGACCTGTTGCGCCAGGGCATCCCCACGGTGGCGATCCCGCCGCACTATCTGACTCCCTATCAGCCCTGGCACTCCGTGATCTGCGTCAGCCGAGCAGGGCGCCGCGAGCGGTTCGAGGTGTATGGGCGCACAATCCGGCAACGCCTGCCGCGTATTGCCATTCCGCTGCACCCGCCGGACCCGGATGCCGTCTTAGACCTGCAGGCAGTGCTGGAGCGCTGCTACGAGCACGGCGCCTACAGCGACCTGATCGATTATCGCCGCGATCCCGAAGTCGCGCTGCCTGCCGATGACGCTGCCTGGGTGGATGACCTTCTGCGCCAGCACGGGCTTCGCCCGTAGCACCTGATGAATCGTGGCGCCGTGATGAAACCTTCGTCAAAGCACTGAGAAACAGGGGACCGTCGAGGGCGCGTTCCGCACTCCATCTTCACCGTTCCACGCGCCACGCGGTCAGAACGGCTATGCCAGCGATGGCAATCATCAGTACGAAATGTAGCATAATGCGACTGGCTTCAACGGTTTCACTGTGTTCGCCCGAGCCTATAATCACACCGCCGATCCCAGAGCCGAGCGCTGTTCCGAGTTGACAGACAATCTGCAACGCCGATGATGCGCGACCCTCGTGACCCTGCGCTGCGTTCTGAAGCATGGCAAGAGAAAGAGCCGAGTATGCCAGACCAATCCCGCACCCAGCGACACCCCACGTACCAATACTGAGGAGTGCTGGCACTACCGGAGCAACTGTGGCTGTCGTGGCGCTTATGCCGATCAGCATCACCAGCAAGCCGAGGATGGCGATCGAGCCGGGAGGCATACGCCTGGCGAGACGCGCCTGCATCCATGCGCCAGCAGTCCATGTCAGGGTGGCAGCGGTCAATGCCAGTCCAGCAGTGACAATACTCAACCCACGCACAGTCGTGAGTGCCAGCGGCACGAACGCATCGACGCCGAAGAAAGCCAGGTTGAGCAACCCCATTGCTGCGATGGCTGCTGGAAGTCCAGGCGCAGCACGGAGTGTTCCTGCGGGCAGCACCTGACGCAGCGCAATAACTGTCGCAACTGCGCCGAAGGCGAGGAGCGCTACGCCTGCTGGCAGCGCAGTACTCATCCATCCCAGCCCGCCGATAACCATCCCCGCGCCCGTGGCGAGCACAAGCGCCAGCACGATCTCCCGGTTACGCTGACGATTGTCAGGCGTACTTTGCTGCACTGGTGCTAGACGACGCAACGATGGCAGCGCCATGCACGCCGCCAGGATCGGCAGCGGGATTAAGCCGAGAAAGACCCAGCGCCAGCCTGCGTGCGCTACAATGATCCCTGCCAGCGCCGGACCAACCATACCCGGTACGACCCAGGCGCTCGAAATGAGCGCCAGCATGCGAGGACGTGCATCCGCCTCATAGCCGCGCCCCACAATGATGTAGACCACGGCACCAATGATGCCGCTGCCCAACCCCTGCACGGCGCGCCCGACAATCAGCAGCGGCATCGTGGAAGCAAGACCGGCGAGCAACAAGCCGCTGACGAACAGGCATGTGCCAGCGATAAATGGCATTGCAATTCCCCGACGATCTGCCTCTGGTCCCGCAACGGTCGCTGCAACCATGTTCGCCAGCATAAACGCACTAAATACCCAGCCATACCACGCTAGTCCCCCCAGGTCCTGCACAGTGGCTGGCATCGTTGCGGCAACTGCCAGTATCTCGAAGGCAGTTGCGACGATGATCAACGTCAGACCAACAGTAAGCATACGTCGTCCGGCAACCCAGATGCCCGCCGGCTGCGCCGTCATGGCGTCTTCGATCATGGACATATCGACTCTTTCGATGGCTTGACGATAAGCAGCTTCGACTTCAGAGGCGTCACCTACCGCGGCTGCACCAGTTTGTTCAAATAGAAGCCTTCTTTACCTATGAAGGGCAGATGAAGTATACTCTTCCATGCATTGCGCTGCAATCTGGACGTTTCTCCCTGCAGATCCTCCCATAAAGGGTAGGTGCACGAGATCAACGAACCGTCTTTCCCAATGAAAACCGTCAGCATTCGATGTCTCTCCATTATCGCGTATTTCTCCACAGACTGCTCCCCACGAAGTCATCAGCAACGAACGCGCAGATGACGCTGATCAGACCGCTGCGCTTCTGACCGGTCACTCTTTCGAGTCGTTGCAGATAGAAAGCAATGCATATCAGCATACAATGCTGGACAGACTGTCACTCATGCAAGCATTCCTTCAAAAGTAAATCAGGGCGCAAAGTACTCAGCATATACTGGCATACTTTGCATACTCGTGCGTCTGTTCAAGGATCGACAACGGTGTCCAGGCATTGTGCTATAATGTACAATCAATAGACTCACATTACCGATAGCGATCGGCAATGCCAAGCAGATGCGCCATTTTGTGTCTCACGGCAAGCGCCAATCCAGGCAACAGGAACATCCAAGATATGTCGGTCGTACTACGTTCACGGCAGCAAATCGCGCTGATGCGCGCTGCAGGACGACTGGTGGCAGCGACGCTCGATGCATTGCGTGAGCACGTGCGCCCTGGTGTCACAACCAGAGAACTCGACCGGATAGCGGAACAGTTTGTACGGAAACACGGCGCGATCCCGGCGTACAAAGGGTATCGCGGCTTTCCCGCTACGATCTGCGTTGCCGTGAACAATGTCATCTGCCATGGCATTCCGGGCAACCAGCGACTGAAGGAAGGAGACATCGTTGGCATCGATATCGGGGTGCGGCTCAATGGGTGGTACGGCGATGCATGCATCACCCTGCCGGTCGGAACGATTTCCCCTGAAGCACAGCGGTTGCTTGAGGTCGCCGAAGAGGCAATGTGGCGCGGCATTCGCGCAGCGCGTGGTGGCGCGCACCTGGGGGATATTGGCGCGGCAATCCAGACCTATGTCGAAGCCAATGGCTTTTCGGTTGTGCGCGAATGGACGGGTCACGGCGTCGGGCAACTGTTGCACGAGGAACCAACCGTGCTGCACTACGGCAAACCTGGCTCAGGGATGCGGTTACGCCCCGGCATGACTTTCACTATCGAGCCGATGATCAATGCTGGCGGTCCTGAAGCAGTGCTGGACAAGACTGACGGATGGACAGTACGCACTGCCGATGGCTCGCTCTCGGCGCAATTCGAGCATACGATTGCGATTACCGAGGGCGAGCCGGAAATTCTGACGCTGCCATAGGCGCTTACCCCTGCTTGCGGCGGTTGCGCAGGAATGGCGGGATGTCCAAGTCATCAGGGTTGATGCTGGCGCTCTGCGAACGTGCAGGTTGGTGTGGTTGCGGACGCACCGCTGCAGGTGGCTGTGACTCCGCGTACACCATGTCGCGTTTTAGTTGGGCAGGTTGCTGCTGCGCACCAGACATGTAGATGCGCTTGCGCGCCTCTGCCGGACGGCTGGCGTCGAAACCGGTCGCGATCAGTGTGATCTTCACCTGTCCAGGCGGGAAGGTTGGATCAATCACCGCACCGAAAATAATGTTCGCGTCCGGGTCGACCGCCTTCGCTACAATGTCCGCCGCTTCGTACACCTCCAGGATGCCCAGGTCTTCACCGCCAGTAACGTTGAACAGTACACCCTTCGCACCATCAATCGAGACTTCGAGCAGGGGTGAGGCAATCGCTTCGTTGACCGCGTCAACCATGCGATTATCGCCGCTGCCGATACCGAGTGCCATCAGCGCCGACCCCTGACGCGCCATGATGGTTTTCACATCGGCAAAATCGACGTTGATCAACCCGCGTTGTGTAATCAGGTCCGAAATGCCCTGAATGCCCTGGCGCAGCACATTGTCCGCCATCTGGAATGCCTGAAGCATCGAAGTGTTCTTGCTTGCCATTTGCAACAGCCGATCGTTCGGAATGACGATCAGCGTATCAACCATTGGGCGCAGTTGCTCAATCCCCTGTTCGGCAGTCTTGCGGCGGTGATTGCCTTCGAAACTGAATGGCTTCGTCACTACACCGACCGTAAGCATCCCCAGGTCCTGCGCAATGCTGGCGATCACCGGTGAGGCGCCAGTGCCCGTGCCGCCGCCCATACCAGCCGTGATGAAGACCATATCGGCACCCTTGAGCGCCTCGTAGATCTCCTCGGTCGTCTCTTCGGCAGCTTTCTGTCCGATGACCGGGTTGCCACCTGAACCAAGCCCCTTGGTGAGTTTGTCGCCGATGCGAATACGGGTCGGTGCGCGCGAATGCAGCAATGCCTGCGCATCGGTGTTGATTGTGATAAACTCAACCCCGGTTACGCCTTCGTCCACCATGCGATCAACGGCATTCGAACCGCCGCCGCCGACCCCAACCACTTTGATGACCGCGAAGTTCTCTGCGGCCTGGCTTAGACTTGCATAATCGATCATTGAATCCTCTCCTTGCAGGCAGTGATTTATGGCAGAAACTCTTTCAGCCATCGCTTGAATCGTTCGTAGGTCGAGATCCATCCACTGTGCTCAGGCGGTGCACTACCAGAATGCAACCCGCTCGCACCGTGGCGCATGCCCCAGCGCAACAATCCGATAGCCGTCGCATACGCTGGACTGTTGAGCGTATCTACCAAACCGGTTAGATCGGCAGGTGTGCCAATCCGTACCGGAATGCCGAGCATATCGCGCATTAGTTCGTCGAGGCGCGGCAACTGCGCTGTTCCACCGGTCAGGACAATGCCCGCCGGCAGGAGACCTTCGTAGCCGCTGCGTCGGATTTCGTTGTAGATCAGTTCGGTCAACTCTTCGGCACGCGCCTGGAGAACCTGGTTCAGCATGCGACGACTGATCTGCTGTCGTTCACCAGGCGCGAAACCTTCCACATCGATCACATCATCCGACCCTTCCTCCGTTTCTTCGGCGATCGCGGCGCCGTACTTCAGTTTCAGGTATTCGGCAGTGTTGTGCGGCGTTTGTTGAACGATCACAATATCGTTGGTGAAATGGTTGCCGCCAACGGGAATCACACTGGTATGCCAGATGCCGCCCTGGGCAAAAACGGCGATATCGGTTGTGCCGCCACCAATGTCCACCAGCACCACACCGCGGTCTTTGTCATCGGCGCTTAGGACGGCTTCGCCAGCTGCCAGCGGTTGCAGCACCAGGTCATCGATCTCAACGCCAGTCTTCTGCACACTCTTGATCAGGTTCTGGATCGCCATTACTTCGCCAGTGATGATGTGTGTTTCCACTTCGAGGCGAAAGCCCGACATGCCGATCGGATCGCGGATGCCCTCGTTGCCATCGACCACATAGGCGCGTGGGATTACGTGAATGACCTCACGCTGGGTAGGGATCGCTACTGCCTGCGCTGCTTCGACTGCACGCGCAACATCGTGACGGGTAATTTCGTGATCACTACGTGCCACTGCAACAACGCCACGACTGTTAAGCGACTGGATGTGCCGACCGGCAATGCCTACAAATGCGGCATTGATTCGATAGCCGGAGAGTCGTTCGGCTTTCTCGACGCTGGTTGCAATTGCATTGACCGCGTCGTCGATATTGACGACAACACCTTTATCCAGTCCCTTCGACGGCGTCAGACCGACTCCGAGCACATTGATGCGCCCATTGTCGTAGACCTGCCCCACGATGGTGCAGACCTTGGTCGTGCCGACGTCGATTCCGACGATTGTGCGGTGTGCCATAATCAGCCTCGTTGTGCCTGCGGTTGTGGCGGCGCATCGTTACGGTAGTACGGCGTCGCCGGTCGCAAATCGAGCCAGGTGTACTCCGTGGGTTCTTGAAGCGTCAGGAAGCGCAGAATCTGTATTTTTTCCTCCAGATGGTCTTTGCGTCCGAAGATAATCGTTCGACCATCGACGGTTGTGATCGTCACGCCGTGTTCCACGTCCCAACTGATGCCGGATGGCGTCACGCCTGCTTCCTCCGGCAGGCGCAGCGCCAGAGCACGAACCAGATACAGAATGTCGGGATCAATCCGGTCGTTTGGGCTGATCGTTCGACCGCTGCGATCTTCGATGACCAGCGTTTCAGTCAGGAATGTGGACGCATCAGGTCCAAGCACGCGCCCTTCTGCATCGACAAGATAGCGCGTCTCGCCAACCTGCCAGCGCACATCGGGCTGACGCTCGTCCAGATCGATTGCCAGAATGTCGGGAAGAATCAGCCTCGCCCGGACGCGCTCAACATAGGCGTTCTGGGCAATACGCGCCTCAACATCGTCGGTTTGCACCAGCCAGATTGATGCTCCGGTCACGCCCGCCAGCTCTTCAACATCGGCGGCATCAAGCACCTGAATGCCGTCGATCTGTACGGTGCGCACAACAAACCGCGGTGAGACGGCAATGGCAACCAATCCGCCAAGCGATGCCAGAAACAGCACCAGGCTGGCAATCCGGCCACTCGCCAGCCAGTCGCCAAATGTGCGGCGCGGTCCTGGCAGTGCGCTGCGTCGTCGATTGCGACGTGCAGCAATGCGGGCGCGCGTGTTCGGCTGGTTATACTGAAAGTCGTTTCTCATGCCCGACCTTTCGCGTGTCGTTCAAGCGCCAGATCGATCAGGCGATCCAGGAGATGTGCGTAAGGGAGACCACTCGCATCCCACATCATGGCATACATGCTGACCGGTGTAAAACCGGGCATGGTGTTGATTTCGTTCAGGTACAGATCCCCGGTTTCACGATTGAGCAGAAAATCCACCCGCGCCAGACCTGCGCCGTCGATTGCTTTGAATGCCTGAATGGCGAGCGTGCGCACCTGCGCTGCCAGTTCGAGTGTGATCGGTGCCGGAATAAGAATCTGCGACGATCCGCTCAGATATTTTGCTGCGTAGTCGTACCACTCGCCGGACGGAATGACTTCTCCGGGAACGCTGGCTTCCGGTTCGTCGTTGCCCAGGACACTGACCTCGATCTCGCGTGCGGGGATGCCCTGTTCGACGATAACCCGTCGGTCATAAAAGGCAGCTTCGACTACACCCTGTTCCAGCGTCGCACGATCAGTCGCTTTGCTGACCCCAACGCTTGATCCCAGGTTGGCTGGCTTGACGAACATAGGATAATCCAACCGACTCTCAATCCAGTCGAGCACTCGTTGCGGTTCGCGTTCCCATTCGTGACGCCGGACGAGCAGCCAGGGCAACACCGGTAATCCTGCACCAGAGAAGGCAACCTTCGTCATTGCCTTGTCCATGCCGACTGCCGATGCCAGGACGCCGCAACCGACATACGGGACGCCGATCAGTTCCAGCAAACCCTGCACTGTTCCATCTTCCCCCATCGGTCCATGCAGAACCGGGAAGATCACATCGAGTGTCTTAAGCGGCGAATGCTCACCGGCAACGATCAGCGTTCCTGGGTCGGCCATCTCCTGATTGCCGATGCTGGCTGATACGGGTGTGATTGCATCGACCGAACCGCCTGGCAATTTCAACGGATCCGCCTGTGCCAGCAGACGCGCGTGCGCATCGGCAGCGATGATCCAGCGTCCCTGTTTGGTAATGCCAATCGGTATGATGTCATACTTTTCGGGATCAAGACCGTCCATAATCGCGCGCGCCGAGACCAGCGAGACCTCATGTTCGCCAGACTGACCGCCAAACAGAACGCCAACTCGCACTTTGTGCGTCATCTCTGGTCTTCTCCATGTCAGCACATCGGTTTCATCCAACGATCTGAATTTCCAGTTCGAGTTCAATGCCACTGATTGCCAGCACCCGTTCGCGCGCCAGGTCGATCAACCGCAGCACATCGTCGCTCGATGCTCCGCCCAGGTTGATGATATAGTTTGCATGATGCAACGCGATTTCTGCGTTGCCAATGCGAGTTCCTTTCAATCCCGCAGCTTCGATCAGGCGCCCGGCACTGTCACCTTGAGGGTTCTTGAACACACTGCCGCAACTCGCACCCCAGGGCGTCTTGCTACGTCGCTCGTTCGATGTGCGCTCCATCCGTTGTGCCAGCGCCGTCAGATCATCACGTCGGAGGCGGAATGCCGCTGCAAGGACGATCGGTTGATCCTGCCACCGGACGCCAGCGGCGCACATCTGTTTGAGAACGCTTGTCCGGTAGCCAAAGGCAAAGCGATCAACCGACCACTCCTGTGTTTCACCACGCACCAGCACCCAGGCGCGTTCGAGGGAGGTCGCAATGTCGCTGCCGTAACATCCAGCATTGCCATAGAGTGCACCGCCAATGGTTCCTGGCAACCCTTCTGCCCACTCAAGCCCGGACCACCCCTGACGTGCCAGGCGGCGCGCCGTGCCAGCCATAGGCGCGCCAGCTTCGACAATAACGCGCGCTATGTCGCCATCAGCTTCCAGGCGCACCTCGTGACTGCGAACGCGAATGACCAGCCCATCAAACCCGCTATCGCGGACCAAGATATTCGAGCCGCCTCCAAGAACGAACACAGGCAGGTTACGCTGTTCCGCCCAGGCAAGGGCAGCAGCCAGATCCGCAGCGCATGTCACCTGCACAAAGTATCGCGCTGGTCCGCCAATACGCCAGGACGTATACGGTGCAAGCAGTTCGTTTTCGAGATAACGCATGCGTTTATGCCGTCTTCTGTAGTGATCGAATGCGCCTGCGCAACGCTGCTGCTTCATCGACGTGGCGCAGAGTCTCGCGGATCTGGAGCGCCTCGCTCCAGCGTGCCAGTGCCTGCGTGCGATCTTCCCGCTCAGCGTGCAGGTCGCCAAGACGTTCAAGCGCACGCGTAATGCCAACCCAGTCGCGGTCACGACGCGCCAGGACAAGCGCGCGCTCGTAATATGCAATCGCGGCTTGCGACTGGCGCAGCGCGCGTGCAGCATCGCCAAGATGGATGAGCGCAATGCACTGACCACGTGGATTCTGCGTCAGTTCCTGCAATTCACAGGCGCGTTTATACGACTCCATTGCCCGTTCGTGACGCCCAAGCCGGCTCAGCACCGCGCCAATAACAGTATACGAGCGCGCCTGACCGACAATATCGTTGATCCGACGACGCAGTTCCAGACTCTCCTCCGCTGATGCCAGCGCGTCGGCAGCCCTGTTTTGATCGAGCAACGTCAGGGCGAGTTTATCCTTCAGGATTGCCTGCCCGATCAGGCTGCCGCGCCCCTGCTCTAGCGACAGAGCGCGGGTGTAGAATGTGAACGCCTCACGACTCGATCCCAATACCCGATAGACATCACCAATACTGGTGAGCACCCGCGCCAGTTTAAGCTTGTCGTCGGCAGTTTCGTGCTCCTCGCGCGCCAGTTGCAGTTCCTGCAACGCTTCCAGATGCCGCCCCTGCAACTGATGCACCTTCGCCAGATGCAACCGGGCTTCGGCTTCCAGATCGCTCAGATCGTCACGGGCAGCGCGATCACGCGCAAGGTTCAGCGCAGCCTCAGCCTGCATCAGTTGCCCCAATTCCCGATGCATGCGACCAACCCCCAGCAGCGCACGCGCTTCCGCCTCAGCATTCTTGAGGCGTTGCGCCGCTCGCAGCATTCGACGGGCGTATTCGAGACCTTCGCGATACTGACCGCCGAATTCGAGCACTGCAAGCGCCAGGGCGCAGGCGCGCAGTTCGTAGGAGCGCTGCTCTGCAACATCAAGGCGCTCAGTCAACGCTAGTACCCGCTCGGTCCATCGGCGCGCACCGCTGAAATCGAGGCGCGCAATGCGTGTCTCGGTAACTGACATTGCCGTTTCGACGGCAGCAGCATAGACACCCGCCTGTTCCCAATGCCAGGTTTGTATCTCGCGCCAGTCTTCGGGTGCACGTTCGTCGTCGCTATAGCGTGCAGCCAGTTCTTCGGCGACACGACGGTGGAATGCACTTGTGCTTTCGTCTGTCACGCCATGCTCAATTCTGCTGTCTGAGAGTGTCGATGATCAATTCTCCCACACGATACCCGTCGCCAGCCCCCAGAGTCAGTAGCACGTCTCCAGGACGTAAGAGCGCACCAATCGTTGCGGCTGCCTCGACAATATTCCCCACTACCTGAACATCGTTATGCCTGATGCATCTAGCGAGCGCAAGCGCAGCAGTGCGAGGATCTCCTGTCTCGCGCGCCGGGTAAACATCGCCGATCCGCACAACATCTGCACAATCAAACGCGTCTGCCCAGGCATCACGTAACGCCTGCGTGCGCGAGAAGGTGTGTGGTTGCAGATAGACGACGAGCCGGCGTTGCGGAAAACGCGTCCGTGCGGCAGCCAGGGTTGCACGCGCTTCCGTTGGGTGATGTGCGTAGTCGTCGATGATTGTGATACCGTTTGCCTCGCCTTTAACGTCAAAACGTCGGCGTGCTCCGCAGTAGACGGCAAGCGCATCCGCAATTGCAACGCGCTCGACCCCCAAAAGGGTTGCGACTACAATTGCTGCCAGGGCGTTGCGCACATTGTGATCACCGACCAGGCGCATGGTATATGTGCCGTCGAATCGGGTGCCAAACGTGCGCCGGTCATACTGCCAGAGATCGAAATGGGTCATCCTTCCATCATAGCATACATTTGCCGCCATCCAGTCCATCAGCGCCAGGCGACACGAAGCCGGGTTGCGGGCAATCGCTTCTTCAATGCCATATTGCTGCGCATCAGGGTAATTGGCGACGCGCAACGCGCCCGGATCATCGCCACACACGATCAGGCGCTGTGGCTGCGCCACACGTCTGGTAAATAAACGGAATGCCGCTTCGTAATCGTCGGGCGATGGATAGATATCGACATGATCCCATTCGACATTGGTAATCACTGCCACATCTGGTATCAATGCCAGAAACGTCCGATCATACTCGTCGGCTTCGACCACAAGCGGCGCCGCCGGATCGCCCCACCGCGCGTGTACGCCGAGATCGGGCGTCTCTCCGCCAATCAGAAAACCAGGATCGCTGCCCGCCCGCGTCAACATCAGCGCAATCAGCGCCGTTGTTGTGGTTTTTCCGTGGGTGCCGGCGACTGCCACCACGCGCCGCTGCTGTGACCACTCGCGCCATAGGTCGGCGCGTCGCAGCACCGGGATGCCGCGCGCACGCGCCGCTGACAGTTCGACGTGATCATCTCGCACAGCGGAGGTTGCCACGAGCGCATCGGCACCTGCGATCCATGCAGGATCGTGCCCATCACGGATCAGCGCGCCGCGTTGTTCAAGTGCTTCGGTGAGCGCGTTGCGCTGCACATCCGACCCGCTGACTGTGTGCCCCTGATCTAGAAGGATATGCGCAATCGCGCTCATTCCTGCGCCAGCAATACCGGTAATGTGATAATGCATCGTTTTCTGCTCAACAGGTTATTTTTTTTGTCCGCCGCCGCTGCCGCCGCTACCGCCGCTATCGACCGCCCAGATACGGTTGAAGCGTATCACCGTCACAATAAGTAGCGTTATGACGAATGCAGTGATGGTCGAAGGAATGATGCTGGTCCAGGTTGGCAAACTGTTCAATGCCGTCGCAAGTGTTGGCGAAACTTCCACTGTTGGCGCAAATTCTCGCCAGAAGATCGATACAGCACTGGTTAGCAGCACGGCGGTATACAGTCCCGTTAACGCTCCCAGAATACGCAGCGGACGTTTGCCGCCCCATCCGCCGAGCGGTTTGCCTTTCCACGGAAACGAATACCCGATACCGATGGCAACCAGCGCGATAAAGAGCAGTACCCGCAGCAGGAGCGGCGCTTCGAGATTTTCGGGAATGATCGGACCGAGCGGCGCGACATCGGCAGTACTGCCGCCAGTCAGAAAGACAGCCAGGCGCGGCAGGTTACTGTACGTTCGGTTGATCAGGTCAACAATGAAATTGCCACCCTGGACTGACACCAGATAAGCAATCGTGGTCAGCAACCCCAGGCTGACAATATACCGAAACCCCCAGACCCAACCAAGGATGCCGAGCGCCGCAAGGATCGAATAGGTAACGAACGGACCGCTTAGATCGATTGTTATCATGCCGTTTGTCTCCTGATCGCCAGCGTCTCCAGCATGAACGCGAGCCTGTGTGCTGCGTCCGGTTGCGCCAGCGCCCGCGCGCGTTCCGCCATAGCACGACGCTCTTCTGAACAGTTGATGAGCCGGTAGATCTCACGAAACAGCAATCCTTTTTCTGTCGTGTCTGCCAATGCAGCATCGCTTACCTTGACTGCAGCGCCGCGCTGTACCAGGTAGTCGGCATTCTCATCCTGGTGAACGTGAGGGTACGGCACCAGCACTGCCGGTAAGCCGACCGCTGGTAATTCTCCGAGTATCGATGCGCCGCTGCGACAGACCGCGAGATCGGCAGCGACCAGCGCGGCGATCATCGTTGGTGTTGCGGGCGAATCGCCCTGCCCTGATGCGTCGGGCACGCTATGCAAATACTCAAAGAGATGATACCGCTTTTGCAGGTTCTCTGGCAATGCCCTAATCGCCGCACGCAGAAATGCCGCATCCCCTTCCCGACCACATACATGAATAATCTCCATTAATGGTAGCAGCAAGGGTAGCAGGGCAGCAATGGCGCGATTGATGCTACGCGCCCCGCGACTGCCGCCAGCGACCAGCAGTGTCGGCACGTCGTCGCTCAACCCAAACGCTGCGCGGCACGCACGCCGGTCAGCGTGAAATAATTCCCGCCGCACCGGATAACCGGTAACGATCAGGCGGACTATTCGATTCTGCGTTGCCAGGTAGGGCACGGCACGCTCAAAATCCACTGGGGTCAACCCCAGATAGCGCCCGGAGTCGGCCACACTACAGGCGACCAGGTTTGCCAGGCGAGCCAGCAAACGCACTGCCAGTCCAGGAACAACATCAGGCTGGTAGATCACCGTCGGCACGCGCGATAGCCGCGCTGCGAGAAATACCGGTACGCACACATATCCACCCGTTCCCAGGATTGCCGCAGGGCGATCATGGGCGATCAGACGACGCGCCGCCCTGGTTCCACGCGCCAGTATCATCAGGTTGCGCACCGCGGTCAATGGATTCTGCCCCCGCACCGCAGCCGCAGGCAGCGCGTGGAAAGGCAGGGTGCTCTCACGCGCCACCAGCCCGGCTTCCATGCCGCCGACACTGCCGACATACAGCACCGACCATCGTGTGTAGAGCGACATCGCCCGGCTGTGTCCACCATCTGTGTCAGTGACGACGAATTGCGCCCCACGCGCGTTGAGTGCTGCGGCGACGGCTAGCGCTGGATACACGTGCCCGCCCGTTCCGCCACCAACCAGCCAGGCGCGCAAAGGAAGCAGTCCGTCCGGATCGCGTAGTGTCCGTGACTGTTTCATCGGTCTCACCAGGAGACGTGGCGCGGGTATAACGCGAAATGTTTAGCAGTATGCCAACTGCCGTCATACACACGGTCAACGACGTTCCGCCGTAACTGATAAAGGGCAGTGTCAACCCTGTGAACGGAATAAGGGTCGTTACCACAGCAATGTTGATCAATGCCTGAAAGACCAGCCAGGCAGTGATGCCAGTTGCGAGTAGCGCTGCAAAGGGATCGGACGATCGTCCGGCGATACGCATCCCGCGGTAGGCAATCACCAGAAAGCAGGTGACAACGAAAAGGGTTCCGATCAGACCAAACTCTTCGCCAATGATGGCGAAGATGGCATCGGTGTGTGCTTCGGGTAACCAGAAGAACTTCTGGCGTGCCTGTCCAATGCCGACGCCAAACAGTCCGCCGCTCGCCAGGGCGTAAAGTGCATGCACCGGTTGATACCCCGCACCCTGGTAGTGCGCAAACGGATCGATCCAGGCAGCGATCCGCTCCTGCCGGTATGCCGCAATGTTGATCAATCCCCAGAATGCGCCACCTGCAATGACTGCTGCTCCAATAACATGGAGCACGTTTGCGCCAGCGACAAAGTACACAATCCCGGCAATGATCACTAGCACAATCGTCGTTCCGAGATCGCCCCCTAGCATTACCAGCCCGCACACTACGCCGAGCGTCAGTGCGAACGGAACCAGTCCATAGGTCACGTTGGTCAGTTTCTCGCCGCGACGTGATAGCCAGTCGGCGAAGTAGATTACCAGCGCCAGTTTAGCAATCTCCGATGGTTGCATACTGAACGCGCCAATGCGGATCCAGCTACGTGCGCCGTTGGCTTCAGTCATTGATGCTGGCAGGATCAGCGTCAGCAGGAGAAGGAAAAGCGTACCCGCCATCAGATGCACCGAGAAGCGCCGCCAGATGCGGTAATCGATGCGTTGCGCCACAAGTAAGCCAGCTGTGCCGATCAGGGCAGCGATCATCTGCCGTCCGGTGTAGTAGAATTGATCGCCAGTATCGGCATACGCGCGCATAAACGATGCGCTGTAGACCATGACCAGTCCAAGCGGGATCAGTACCCCAACTGCCGTCAGCAGGGGGTAGTCTGGTTTGCGTTGACGCATGACTGCCATATGCCACCAGGTATGAATGGGGAACGCAGTATGACTGCGTCCCAGCACTACTCCGGATCAAATCATGGACTGCATCTACGGCGAAATTGTTTGCAGCGGCGGTGTGATAATCAGCGCCAGCGCGATCAGCACTGCCAGTACCGCCATTGTCGCTGGCCATCCGACGCGCAGACTCAATCGCACGACTGTCGGTGGATAGGAACGCTGGTCGAGCGCAAAACGCGGCGCCAGCAGCCATCCGATCACTGCACCAGTCAGCAACCCACCGATATGTGCATTGTTGTCGATGTAGGGTGACGTAAATCCGAGCGCCAGATTGATCATCACCACAAATATCAGGCTGCCGAGTTGCTGGCGTGCGATGCCGCCCAGCACCGAACGCCCAACAATGTAGAAGGCGATCAGCGCGCCAATCAGACCAAAAATCGCTCCTGACGCGCCAACCGAGGGGTTGGGATTGAACGCATACGACATCACTCCGCCGCCCAGACCGGCAATCAGGTAAAGCGCCAGGAAGCGTTGCGAGCCGAAGATGCGTTCGGCTTCGAAACCAAGTGAATAGAGCGCAAACGAGTTGAAGAACAGGTGTGCAATGCCGCCGTGGAGAAACATTGCGGTCAGAAAACGGTAGTACTGCCCGCCGATAAAAATCGCGGCATTCTCTTTCGCGCCCCAGATCAGGGTCAGTTCGTACACACTCACGACGCCAGCAATACGGATGCCAATCACGTCCAGCAACCAGGGTCCAACGAAGACGAGAATGTTGATCACCAGCAGAATGCGCGCCGCCCAGGGCATAAATAGCGGAACACGCATGCGCACCGATCCTGCTTCAGCCTGTTCGGCAGGCGCTGGTTCTTCTGGAGGGCGCCCCGCTGCTTCGAGATCGCGCAGGATACGCTGATAATCGCTGTCGTTGTCGCTCACGTGAAACTCTCAACGATGCGGCGAAACGCTTCACCACGATGAAATTCGTTGCGGAACATGCCAAAACTGGCGCATCCCGGCGAAAGCAGCACAACGTCGCCGGGTGCAGCGATGTGACGGGCTGCCATAACCGCTCGCTCAAAGTCGTCGAATGGTCCGCATACTTCGACCGACGGATCAACCATACGCAGAGCCTGCTGCAACTTCGGGGTGGCGGTTCCGTGCACCAGTACGACTGCTTTGACGCGCCCGGCAATCTTACGCGCAAGATCATCGAATGGCAACTGTTTGTCTGCGCCGCCAGCGATCAGCACAATTGGATCGTCGAAGGCGCGCAGGGCTGCTATCACTGCTTCGGGCGCTGTTGCTGTGGTGTCGTTGACATAACGCACACCGTCAAGTTCTCGTACCAATTCCAGTCGATGTTCGACGCCGGTAAACGTTTGCACGGCGCGTCGAATATGATCCGGCGCAACGCCAAAGGAACAGGCTGCCGCAGTTGCCGCAGCAATGTTCCCAAGATTATGCGCGCCACGGAGTCGCACGTCGTCGCGTGTGCAGATGACGTGCCTTTTGCCGCACTGATCACGCCAGATCAACTCGTCTCCCTGCCAGAAGGCTGCCCGGCCTGTGCGTGCAAGTGCCAGATGGGTGGCGCTGGCGAACCAGACCACATCGTCAGGGCGCTGTTCAACCACCGCCATCGTACGGATGATCGGCGAGTCGGCATTCAGCGCTACTGCGTCACCAGGGCGTTGATGTCGCCAGATCTGCTCCTTTGCCAGAATGTACGCTTCCATCGTTCCATACCGGTCCAGATGATCTGGCGCAATAGTGGTGATACAGGCAATCTTCGGGCTTAGCCCGGCTTCGCCCAACCCTTCGAGCGCAAACGATGAGAGTTCCAGTACCACAGGGGTTGCGGCGGTAATCGCAGGCAACTGATCGAGCGCCGAAATGCGCAGATTGCCAGCAATCACGGTATCCGGAAACTGTTCACGCAACATAGCGCCGAGCAGGAGAGTTGTTGTCGTTTTGCCCTTGGTGCCGGTAACGCCGAGGATGGGTCCGGGGCAAAGCCGGAAGAAGATGGTCATCTCCATCTCGATCGTTGCGCCAGCCGCCCGCGCAATCTGGAGATAGCGCGAGGTGGGCGGCACTGCCGGGTTGCGGACCACAATCTCCGCTCGACGAAAATCATCGTCACGGTGTTCGCCCAACACGAAACGGATCGGCAAACCAGCAAGTGCATCAAGCGATGCACGCAGGTCATCGGGTCCGCGTAGATCGGTGACTGTCACATCGGCGCCCTGCAAGGCGAGAAATCGAGCTACGCCTGTTCCGCCGCCGTGAATGCCAAGCCCCATAACCAGCGCGCGTTTGCCTGCCAGTTGCATACTGCTTTACCGCTCCACTGTTACTGCCGGACGTTCGACTGCCATCCACGCCTCTTGCGCATCATTGATCGTCAGCGCCAGCGATATGCCAACCAGCGCCGACACCATGCCTATCAGCACGAAGCGCTGCATTACCTGCGTTTCGCTCCAACCGAGCAGTTCAAAGTGGTTGTGCAGTGGCGACATTTTGAAAACCCGACGCCCGACGCCAGTGCGCCGTTTCGTCCATTTGAAATAGCCAACCTGGATGATGACCGAGAGCGCTTCGGCAACGAACACCAGACCGACGACCGGCAACAGCAGCCATTGCTGCGACTGAAGGGCAATCACACCCAGCACTGCTCCCAGTGAGAGCGAACCCAGATCACCCATGAACACCTGCGCCGGGTGCGCGTTGTACCATAGAAATGCCGCACACGCACCGACAAGCGTGAAACAGAACGCCATCAGGTTGATGAACTCGCCGTTCAGGAAGGTGATCACCCCATAGGCGGCGAATGCCAGCGTCAGATTCCAGCCTGCCAGACTATCGAGACCATCAGTAAGGTTCACTGCATTGCTTGTGCCGACAATGATCAGCATAGCAAACGGGATGAACCACAGACCAATATCGAACTGCCCGACAAACGGAACGCGCACCTGCCCGAAGTTTGCCAGACCGAACGGTGGCGGCAGATAGAGCGCCAGCGCAGCGCCAAAGGCGATCAGCATCATCAACGCCATTTTGGTCTGCGGCGTAAACCCATAGGTCTTTGACCGACTCCCAACCAGCGACATGTAATCATCAATCGCGCCAAGGATGGCAAACGCAATCAAAACCGCGAGTGGTAGCAGAATCGACCAGCGATCAATCAGGTTGAACGCCACGGTCAGAACAATGACCGGCAGCAGGATGATGATCCCGCCCATCGTTGGCGTACCGGTTTTGACCAGGTGACTCTGTGGTCCTTCGAGGCGAATCTGCTTGCCAATCCCATGGCGGCGCAGGAAGCGGATCCAGTATCCGCCCGTTGCGAGGGTCAGGATAAAGGCAGATGCTGCCAGCAGCAGCGCTCGTGCCATATCTTGCACCAGTAATGCCTGGAGCGTTTCGCGCACGTGTATCTCCTCTACGTCATTGATCTCCGGGACGATAGATATCTGCAGAACGATGGAGCATCACGGACGATGCTGCTGCAACCGCGCCACAATACTCTCCATCAGCATACCACGCGACCCCTTGATTAACACAAAGTCGCCGGGTGCCAGGTAGGACATCGCCAGGTCTGCCGCTTCGTCATTATCGTCAACGCTCCACACCTGTTCAGGCGCCATGCCAGCCTGAAGCGCCTCATCAGCGATCCAGCGCGCCCGTCGCCCAACCGTGATCAGGAACTGGGCGACTTCGGCAACACGCGCTCCGACTCTGCGATGCGCCTCCTCTTCAATGCTTCCCAATTCCAGCATATCACCCAGAATGGCAATGCGCCGCCCCTCAAGGTCTGCCAGCAGGTTGAGCGCTGCCAGCATCGAGGCTGGCGATGCATTGTACGTATCGTCGATCAGCGTTGTCTGATTGACGCCAGGCACAGCCAGAAGCCTGAGTTGCGCGCTCTCATCGCGCAGCCCAGCGATGATCGCTTCCCATTCCATGCCGAGCAGTAACCCGGCGGAAGCTGCAGCAAGCGCCGTGTGAACGCTGTGCCGCCCTAGCAACGGGAGTGTCAAATAGAAAGCATCACCCTGATAATGCACCCGAAAACTAATCCCCTGCAACCCACGACTTTCGATCGAATCCGCCCAGAGATCCGCTGCCGGGTCGAGACCGTAGAAGAATGGGCGAGCACGCGTCACCTCCGCCATTGCGCGCACCCGTGGGTCATCGATGTTGAGGATCGCAAACCCATCGTCGGGCAGCGCCCGCGGCAACTCGCTTTTGGCGCGTTGGATCGCTTCGATACTCCCCATCCGCTCAAGGTGAGAAGGCCCTACATTGGTCACAATCCCGAGGCGTGGCCGGGCGAGAGCCGCCAGATGCGCGATCTCACCCGGACCGTACATGCCCATTTCCAGCACCGCCACCTGATGGTCGGCGGTCAGTTTGAGCAGCACAATAGGCAATGACGCCTCGCTGTTGTAACTTCTTGGACTTTTTAAGGTGCGAAAGCTGCGCTGGAGCACGCTGGCAGTCACCTCTTTCGTCGAGGTTTTGCCCACGCTCCCGGTAACGCCAATCACGATAGGGTGATATTTCCCCCGGTGATAGGCTGCCAGCCGGTTCAGCGCCGCCTGTGGATCATCAACAGCGATCAGTAGCACACTATCGGGTGTCGCCTGTTCGAGTCCTTCCCCAGTGACCGGATCGATCACCGTGTAAGGATGTGCGAGCGACAGGTTTGACAGTTTGTCCCGGCGCACCAGGGCGCCGCGCGCACCACGCGCTGCCGCATCTGCCAGAAATTCGTGGCCATCGACCCGCTCGCCACGCAGTGCAACGAACAGGCACTCCGACGTCGCCAGCCGCGAATCAATCACCGCTTCGCTAAAGGCGACCTGCATCAATGCGGGCGGTAGCGATAGCTTGCGCCGATCCGCTTCCGCCTGCACGCCAAGCAGCACTTCGTCCAGTTGTAACACCGCCGTGTCCTTCATCCATCACAGGAATCAATCCGGCGGCATTGTAACATAACCTTATCTGACCGGAAACAACGGCACAGTATGCGTCCTGCGCCTACCGATTGAGACGCCCGCCCACCGTCTGTCCTGGATCGACCAGTCCCATATCGGGGGCGATCCGTGCATACTGGAGCAGTTGCGTCGCTATCGACTGGAAGAGCGGGATCGCGGTGCGCACTGCCCAATAATCGTCGCGTGGGCGATCAACTTTCACCAAGATGGCGAAACGCGCACGCTCAGCTGGCGCAAGCCCAACGACCGATCCGATCGTCGCATCGGCGATATACCCGCCGCGTCCGTCCGGGATCGACGATGTGCCAGTTTTGGCGCATACTTCATAGCCGGGCACAAGCCATGTATCACCGTAGTGACCGGTCACGCCCGCCCAGACAACCGGTGCATAATGGTTGGCGGATTTCACCAGCATACGGCGCACTGTCCACGCTACGCCCGGCTCGATTGGTTGTCCAATCTGTTTAGGCTGGGTAATGACACAATCATCGCCGCGACAGCGCCGTTCGACAACATATGGGCGCATGAGTTTGCCGTCGTTGCCAATCGCAGCCACCATACGCACCAGTTGAAGCGGTGTCACGGCAATCCCCTGACCATACCCATTGGTGTCGAGCACCAGCGGACTCCAGCCCTGTCGCGCTGGTGTCTGCACCATGCCTGCCGCTTCACCAGCAATGTCGATACCGGTGGGATGTCCAAAACCAAACTCATTCAGCATTGCGTAGAAGCGATCAGCGCCGATCAGTTCCGCAAGTTGCAGCGCACCGACATTGCTCGAGTAGTAAAGTACCTTTTCCGGGTTGACAGGACCGTTCCCCGCCCCATTCCAGTTCGACAGACGCCATCCATAGCGATAGACACTGCCGGGGTCATCGACAACCGTATCAGCGGTAAAAGCGCGCGTCTGCAACCCGGCGGCAACCGTAAAGATCTTGAAAGTCGAACCCGGCTCATACTGTGTCCCGATAGCCGGGTTCAGGTTGTACATTTCCGGTGCATACTCGAAGTAGCGGTTCGGATCAAACGTTGGATAACTGGCCATGCCAAGGATCGCACCGGTGCGCGGGTCCATCACGATTACCACGCCACTGTCGGCGTTGTGCTCATCAACCGCTTTTTTCAGTTCGGTCTCGATAACGTGCTGGACCGTAGGATCGATAGTCAACTGGAGATCGACGCCTGGCGCGGCTGGCTGAATTTCCTGCGGCGCGATCCAGATCGGGTTGCGCTGCGAGTCGACTTCCGCTGTAATGACGCCAGTGCTGCCACGCAGCAGCGTATCGTAGTACCCTTCGATGCCGCTGATGCCGACGTGATCGAAATTGACTGCGCCAACCACGTGGGCAGCGAAGGTCTGTTGCGGGTAGACACGGCGCGGTTCGTACTGGAGCAGCAGTCCAGGCTCGTCGAGCGCTATGATGCGTTCGGCGATCTCTGGTTCGAGCCAGCGTTTGATACGCACCTGATAACGCGATGTATTCTGCATCGCTGCCAGAATGTCGGGCGACGGAATGCCCAGTAGACCGGAAAGGGTCAGCGCCAGGCGCTGTGCCTGCTTCTGATCGATCAGCGACGGTACAACATACAGACTCTGGAAATCGACATCGAGCGCCAGGACGTTTCCTTTGCTGTCACGAAGAACGCCGCGCGGCGCAGGGATCGGCAGGCTTTGATACACCTCAGCGCGCGCCATCTCTGCCAGCGTGCGTCCACCGACCCGCACCTGCCCGGTCTGAATGCTGCCCAGATGCACCGCCACGCGCACGATGATCACCACAGCAATCAGCAGGATCAGGTTTAGCCGCCAGCGACTGATTGTGATCGGGTGTGTCGGTATGGCGCTGCGCCGCGCTGGAATGCGATTGACAACCGTGCCGCGTGTGGTGCGGGCAGCCATATAGCGTTCCTTCTACGGGTTCAGCGGCAAGCTATCATCCGATGACGATTCACGGTCAGTGGTTGTGCCAATGGTAATATACCGCGCCTGTTCCGGTCGCATTGGGCGAAGGTTCATTCGGAGCGCACGGCGCTCAATGTCAGCGAGCGACTGAGCGCGCGCCAGACGCAAACGCAGATTACTCTGCTCGCGCAGCAACAGCGTTTGCTGACGCTGCAACTGAGCAACAGCGTGCCCCTGGGTCGCTAGATGCCCGGTTTGCGCAAGCGTCAACCCGCTCATCAACGCCAGCCATAGTGCGGCGGCAATCAACCGTCGCCCACCATCGAGCCGCAGATAGCGCGCGAGTTTAATGCGCCGCTCTTTCGCTTCACGGATGGTTGGATAGAGCGGTTTGAGTGTGACAGCCATCGGTTCCCCTCTCTTCTTCAGTTGTGCAATGGAATGGAACAGCGTGCATTTTCGTTCACAATACCCGTTCCGCTACCCGCAACCTGGCGCTGCGACTGCGCGGGTTGGCGCGTTGTTCTTCGACACTGGCTTCGACCGGCTTGCGTGTGATGATACGCAGACGACCGGCCTGCGCTTCGGCACGCAGCGTGTGCTTGACGATCCGGTCCTCCAGCGAGTGAAATGCAATGATCGCCATTCTCCCGCCCGGTACTAGCAGGTTAACGATCTGCGGCAATGCTGCTTCCAGGCTTGCCAGTTCATCATTGACTGCAATCCGCAACGCCTGAAACGTGCGCGTCGCCGGATGAATTCTGCCGCGCTGCCCACCCAGCGCTCGACTGACAATCGCTGCCAGTTCATCGGTGGTCGTCAGCGGTTTGCGCTGCCGCGCTTCGACGATCGCGCGTGCGATGCGGCGCGAACCGCGTTCCTCGCCATATCGAAAGATCAGGTCGGCAAGTTCCTGTTCCGGCAGGTCGTTGACCAGATGTGCTGCCGTTACCAGCGCGTCCGGATCGAATCGCATGTCAAGCGGAGCGTGTGACTGAAATGAAAATCCCCGCTCTGGCATGTCAAGTTGATACGATGAGACCCCCAGATCGAGCACCACACCCTCTACCTGCGCAAAACCGGATGTCGCCGCCAGTTGTCCGATCTCCCGAAAACTGCCGCGGACAAGCGTCACCCGATCACCGTATGGCGCCAGTCGCGCTGCCGCCGCCGCCAGCGCTGCCGGGTCACAGTCAATCCCCAGCAGACGACCGTTGGGCGACGATGCCTCCAGGATCGCTGCGGCATGACCGCCGCCGCCAACCGTTCCATCGATATACCGACCGCCAGGGCGCGGCAACAGCCCGGCGACTACCTCTGCAAGGAGTACTGGCGTGTGATGGTATTCCAAGAACCAAGAACCGAGAACTAAGAACCAGGAACCGAGAACCAGGAACC